>Ga0209835_1000436_pt1 | contig 27871 bp, 22 predicted proteins | sample LakKivwa52mmetaG_FD_184138 | JGI IMG/M metagenome (GOLD analysis project Ga0209835, IMG submission 184138) | Anoxic lake water microbial communities from Lake Kivu, Rwanda to study Microbial Dark Matter (Phase II) - Lake Kivu water 52m metaG... | ecosystem: Environmental > Aquatic > Freshwater >... | reverse complement strand
GCCCGCCCTCCCACTCCGGAGATGCAGGCCGCCGGTATAACCTGCCCTGAGCAGCCGCCTGCTCAGGAATCCGCGACAAGAAAGCGATCCACCACCATATGTCCCACATGCCAGGCCGTGATTCATCTGCCCGAGACATTGAACTACGAGTGGCCGGTCGAGCTCAAGTGCGGTAACTGCGGTTCCAAATGCCTCTTGAAACCCACCTTCAGGAAACAATGGACGAATTATTCGATTTAACGGTCGAATGACGGATCAGGGCCGTCGGCGATTCGGAGCACCCGAAAGTCCCTGTTTTGATACACAGGCAGCACCCGGCCTGACCGCTCGAGTCCGGCCACATCCCCTTGCGTCAATTGGTCATACGCATCGTCCCTCAGATACAGACACAGGTAATCTGCGCGTTTCAGTTCCGCCGTTTTCCCGGTCATGATCGATTGCCGCCCCGTGAACAACCGCATCGCACGAGGTTTGAAGAACACGATGATGTGATGGGGGTCGGTGTGGCGCGAAATATAAGAGAAGAGCTCCTGCGATGTGGTGACGTACGGTCCCGAGGGTTCCATCCGCCCGTCAAGCAGATTCCGGTGCACAGATGCAACGGAATGCCAGCAAAAATAAAAGATCACGAAGATGACCGGAAGCGCGCGCAGGACGTGCAGTCGCCGGTCTCTGCGTCCTGCACCCGCCATCCCCTCCAGACCGGTCAGCGCGAAGGAGATGTAGAACGGAAGCAAAGGAAAGAGGAACCTTTCATCCTGATAGGGCCAAAAGACATAGAGCAAAAGCGTGAGAGCGCCGTAGACCAGGATGTGGCCATCTTTGTCAAACCGTCTAAAAAAACCGACGGTAAACAATGGGATGCTCGCCAGGAACATCAATTTTGCCCATATCGCACCCGGCGCGGTCGGCACCCTGAAGAAACTAAGCGGCGACTTGACATAAAGAAGCGCATTGTCCCTGATGGTCGAAAGCGCCAAGCCTTTGAACTGCGTGACATAGGTTGATCCCCCTTCGGGCAAGATACACTGCCAGGCCAGCACACAGGCGGCAAAGCAGATGTAAGGCGACAGAAGCGCCCATAGATCGTCCCGCACATTTCGAAACAGCCTGAAGACGATTCCCCGCGGTCGCCCCCGACCTTTGGCGCCTGGGACAGGCGGAGATATCTCATCTTTGGCCACCCTGGTCAGATGGACGATACACAACGTCACAAGAAGGAGTATGCCGTTTGTCCGGATGAAAAATGACAGTGCAATGAGGAACCCAAGCAACAACGGGTCCGCGCGCATTGATAGCATCCGCTGCCTGTCCGCCGCGACTTTCCCGATCATAAGCACCGAAAGCGTGGAAAAGAGCAGGAAGGGGATGTCCGTGATGACATCATTCATGAATGAGTGAAATCCCGGGTTGAACGCAAAGAGGCAGGCAAGGGCGGCGCTCCACATGACGGAGTGGCGCCTTCGAAAACCGTACCACAGGGTCATAATAAAGAGCAGATAGCAAATGACCCCGGGAATTTTGAGGGCAACTATGTCGTGCCCGTAAAGACCATACACAGGCGCCAGCAGCAATGGAAATCCCCAAGGGTAAGCCACCGGCCCGATCGCGTACATGGATTTCTCAATCGTGTAACGGTTGACGGCAACGAACTCCGATGGCGCACCCCGCACAATGCTTTCCGCCTGCATCACATATGCGGCGAAATCATCCCCCCAATCATGACCTTTCGTCAGTCCATACCAGGCGAGCAAGCCCGTCAATGCCAGTATGGTGATCAGGAGCATGGTGCCGACGTGTCGCTTCATTTCCTGTGACCCAATGCGTCATGGTTTTCCGATGGCGGAACCACGCAATCATCGTATCGCAGATGCTCCAGCGGTTGCTGTTTGCGGAGGAGAGCCGCGATTCAACCTGCGGTGGACTTTAGCAGAAAGGGATGGAGGTTTTCAAGCGGTTTGGACAGAAGGCGTTCCCTGATCGGTGGATACGGGGAATGTCCGCGATTCATGGACAGACATACCGCGGCACTCCTCAAAATTCCTTGACATGCGAGGGCGGTTCCCCTATCTTCACCCCATATTCACGGGGTTTTCACCTTTATGAACGCCTGGCGCGGGAAACGATGAAGGTTCTCCATGTACTCGACTCACTGAGTCGCGGCGGCGCGGAAATGCAGGTTTTGGACGTGTGCCGAAACGCCGCAAAGTTTGGCATCGATGTGACGTTTGCCACGTTTCAAAGCGGCGCCATGGAAGCGGATTTCATCACATCGGGCGCCGATTTCATCCGGCTGAAACGGCGATTTCCGCTCGATGTCCCTCTTGTTTTGCGGCTTCGCCGGCTGATCAAAGCGCGCCACATAGAAATAGTCCACTGCTATCAGGCGGTGGAGGCCTTGCATCTGCATCTCGCCTCGCAGGGACTGAAGAAAGTGAAAAAAGTCTTGAGCTTTCAGGGTTTCGTGCAGGATGGGAAAAGTCGTCTGGCGCTGAAATATCTGATCCCGCGAATGGATGCTAACATCGCCGTCAGTCACGGATTGCTTCGATGGCACAGGGAAGTCGATCATTTCGATACCAAAGATTTTCATGTGATTTACAACGGCGCCGACGCGAAACGACTTGTCCCAACGGGAAAAGCGCTGCGCGACGAATTGCATTTGGACCACGACACGCTCTTGATCGGAATGATCGGAAACTTCTACAGCGCCGAGCGCAAGGACCAGATGACCCTGGTGAAGTCCCTGCCGCGCGTCTTTGCCGAAATCCCGAACGTCCATTGCATTTTTGCCGGGAAAACCGAAGCGGGCGCGGAAGACAAATTTTCAGATTGCGTCAACTTTTGCGTCGAAAACCGTATTTCGCGGCGGGTCCATTTTCTCGGCGCCCGAAGCGATGTTCCGGATGTGTTGGCCGCGCTCGACATTTTCGTCCTTTCGTCCCTCCACGAAGGTTTGCCCGTCGCCGTGTCAGAGGCGATGCTGGCAAAAGTGCCGATGATCGTCTCCGACATCGAACCGCTTTTGGAGGCGTCGGATCACGGGAAATACGCCGAGGTATTCGAGGTGAAAAATGTCCCCATGTTGTCTGAAAAGATCATGAAATTATTGGAAGATAAACTTTTTCGCGAGGATTTGGCGCGACGCGCGCTGCAGTTTGCTGAAGTAAATTTTAGTATCGAAGCCCATCTGCGGAGTTTAAAGAAACTCTATGAATCATTGTGAATCTCCGTTTTTCTTGACAACCGATCGCATTATTCATAGAGTCGGGCGGGAAAAGATGCCTTTCACCACATACAGCGTCAGGCTGCCTGAAGTAAGGGAAGGTTTTGAATGACAGAAAACGTTCTGATTACTGGAGGCGCTGGGTATGTCGGCAGTCACACCTGTAAGGCCGTTGCGGCGCTCGGTTATTTACCCATCTGCCTGGATAACCTGATATACGGTCATATGTCGGCTGTTCAGTGGGGTCCGTTCGTCAGGGGTGATATTTCCGATCCCTCGATTCTGGACCACATTTTTTTCAGCTATCGCCCCATAGCCGTTATCCACTTTGCCGCCTTTGCATATGTCGGCGAATCCGTTGAACACCCGGCCCGGTACTACCGGAACAATGTGGCCGGCTCGATCACGCTTCTGGAGGCCATGAGGCGGCACGGCTGCAGAAATATCATCCTTTCAAGCAGTTGTGCAACCTATGGCATTCCATCGCAGGTACCCATTCCCGAAGACCATCCCCAGAACCCCATCAACCCATATGGCCGCAGCAAGCTCATGATGGAGCAGATCATCCGGGATTACGGCAGCGCTTACGGCATCAGGTATGCGGTTTTGCGATATTTTAACGCCGCAGGCGCGGATCCTCAGGGGCACATCGGCGAAGACCATGATCCCGAAACCCATTTGATTCCCATTCTTCTTCAGACGGCGCTGGGCCGGCGTCATCACATGGAGGTTTATGGAACGGATTATGAGACGCCGGACGGTACCGCCATCCGGGATTATGTTCATGTGACGGATTTGGCCGGCGCCCATGTCCTTGCCCTGAAATACCTCACCCAGTCCGGCCAGGACCTGTATATCAACCTTGGGACAGGTCGGGGCAACTCCGTGATGGAGGTGATCCGGGCCGTCCGGCAGGTGACAGGGAAGCCTGTGGCCTATCGAAACGCCGGCAGGCGCAGCGGCGATCCTCCGGCTTTGGTGGCAAAGACAGGCCTCGCGCATACCCTGCTGGGCTGGAAGCCGGCTTTCACCGACATTCAGGAAACCATATCCACCGCCTGGAACTGGCACCAGTCCCAATCGAAAAAGAACAGGACATCATGACAATGAAGCGCCTGATACGATATGTATCCATCGGTGCGCTGATGATCCTCGGTTGCGCTTTTTTTTCCGCCCGGTCAATGGCGCAGGATCTGCTGGAGGTTGGGGAATCTTCAAAACAGTATTTGCTGAATCTTTCCGGCACGGTCATGAACGAAACATTCTCAGGGGCCCAGGCGGTATTAACCCTGACGCAGTCCCCCTCCGGCAGAGGAATATACGACAATCCCTATCAGCTGATCATCGAAGGTTTCCCAAGGAAAAATTCCCGAAACAGCTTTTTCTGGAATGGCGCTTATTCTGAAATGACGGCGATTGCTAACGAAATCACCTGCGATATCAAACGGACGTTCGTCAAATCGGTCCCGATGCACTTCTTTTTTTTAAGTTCGGAACTGCTGAAATCCTCCGGCGCCGCGCTTGAGGAAGATACATCCGGCTTGACGGCGGTTCTTCCAACCCGAGTTGATGCCCAGGCCGGCAGACTGAAACTTCTCATCCATTCCAGTTCGGTTTCGGGGACTGTCTGGATGAAAGGCTATGATCGGGCGGAAAAGGCGTTCGTCCTCTACAATGCCCGGTTATACGGCAAAAAGACGTATCGCCTCAAACCCCATCAGTAAAAGAAAAAGACCGACAGAAGGAAGGGAATGACGCGCCATCTGCCCCCCATCATATCAGCGATGCTGCTCATCATGCTCATTTCGCTCCCCTCAAACGCGGGAAGCGGTAAACCGTCCTGGCATCCTTCCGGATACGGCGGCGGCGGCCGATTTACAGCCATAGCGATAGATCCGTCCAACCCGAATACCGTTTACGCCGGATCGGATGTTGCCGGAATCTACCGAAGCCGGGATGGCGGACACCGCTTCAAGCTGATCGGGAAAGGCCTGGAAGGGTTTTCCGTAGCCGATATCGCCATCAATCCGGCGCCCCCTCATCAACTGGTCGCGCTGACCAACGATGGTTTGTATTTCAGCATCGCTCAAGGCGACGGATGGATCCGGATCACCGATGACATCGGTTACCCTTCCCGTTATTTTGGGAGCACACTGCTGCTATTTGACCGGAATTCGCTGTGGATCGGAACCGACACCAAGGGGGTCTTCAAGCTCCCCCTGACCCATCTCAAATCCTCACCGCAGCCGGTTCCGGGATTGGAGCCCTTCAAGGTCAACGGGCTGACAGTGCACGACGGGTTTCTGTATGCCGGTACCTCACAGGGCGTGTATCGGCTGGAGGGACGAAGCTGGAAACCGCAGCATCAGGGGCTCCCGCAGAGCGCCGTCGAGATCACGGATATCGCCTCTTCGCGCAAAACCCTTTACGTGGTCGAAAAAAAGCACGGCCTGTTCCGGTGGAATGCCGCTGCCGCCGCCTGGGAAGCTCGTCCCGTTTCTCTGCAGCCGAAGCCGAAAAGCTATAAATCCCTGCTCGTTCACCCGGAAGATTCGAATCTGGCATTCATCGGCTCCCATCCGGAAGACTGGCCGCATCTGCTTTACAGAACCCGGGATGGCGGATCCACCTGGAAAGCCGTTCTCGCGTTTCAGATCGATCCGGAAGCGCCTCGCAACTGGACCGGCACGCTTCAGGGCATCGAAGAGATCGCCTTTGTTCCCGGAACCCCCCGGTCCCTTTTCCTGGCGGACTGGTGGAATCTCTGGAAGTCCGCCGATGATGGAGATCAATGGCATCAAAAGCATCATGGCCTTCAAAACACCTGCGTCAATGACCTGAAGATTCATCCCCGAAACCCGAAAGTTCTCTATCTGAGCACCTGGGACAATGGCCTGATGATCTCCGATGACTCCGGGAAAAACTGGCGGAGGGCAATGAACGGCGTCGCCGATGGCCACGCCCAGGAGGTTGAAATATCCAGGAGCGATCCATCCCGGATGGTCCTGCTGGTGAACCCGTGGGGCAAAAAAGGGAAAATCCATGTATATGAATCCCGGAACGCCGGGGCGACATGGAAGGATATCGGGTTTTCCGTACCCACGGACACCCTTCCCAAACAGGGGTATGTGGACGGTTCTGCCACCAATGTGGAAATAGACCCTTTTTCCAATGACACGATGTATGTAGGAACCAACGGATATGGCGTGTATAAGACGACCAACGCGGGAAAATCCTGGTCTCCCGTAAATCAGGGACTGGACGCCCCTTTTATCAAGGGACCGGGCGCCTTGCGGGTCCATCCCCGACTTCCAGGCACGCTGTTTGCCAGCACACAGGCCGGCGGTATTTACAAATCCACCGACGGCGCGGAATCCTGGCGGCGGGCGACTACCGGTGAGCGGTTTACATTTGGCATGGACATCGCATCGTCGATGCCATCCCGGATGGTGGCGGGCTCCGCCGGAAATACGCTTCTGATCTCAAACGATGAAGGGAAAAACTGGCAGGAGAGACGCCTTCCGGTAACCGCACATCCGCACATGGCCGTATTCAGCGTAGCCTTCCACCCACAGCGCCCGGAGGTCGTTATGGCGGGAACGCATCGTCATGACGGAAGGGCAACCGAAGGGTTCTTTGTCAGCACAGACAACGCAAAATCCTTTAGACACATTCCGATGGATGTTCCCGCGGTGAACATGAGTGTCATCACTCCCGCGGCGGGCGAGCCGGCCACGGCGTATGTCGGCTTTGTCGGCACCGGAATTTTTCGTGTAGCGTGGGGAGAAAAACGGTAAAAAAATGAGTGAGACAATGGGTCTTGCTGGCCGGATCGGAAGAGCCAGCGCCGTGATCATGATCTGGTCGATGGTGGATAAAGTCCTGGCCATCGGCAAGGAAGTGATGACAGCCCAGCGTTTTGGCGTCTCTGCTTCGCTGGATGTGTTCAATGTGGCGCAGGCATTTCCCGGAGTGTTGATTCTGTTTTTTTCAAGCGCAGTGCTTTCGGCCTTTGTCCCGCTGTACCTGGAATGGCGTAACCGCTGGTCGGCCCGGGAGGCGGATTCCCATGCCACCCGGTTGATTTACATCACCACCGCGTTTTTTGCGGTGCTGGCACTGATCTGCGTCTTGCTGAGCCCGGTCATCATCCAATCCATCGGCTACGGGTTTGGCCCGGAAGAAAAGGAATTGGGCGTCGCGATGGAGCGGCTCCTCGCTTTATTGATATGTATAGACGGGGCCGGCATTTTATTCAGGGGGATACTGTACGCCAGGAAGTTTTTTCTCCATCTCTACGTCGCGCCGATATTTGTAAATCTCACGATCCTTTTTTTCCTCTATTACGACTTTGGGCTTGACATTTACGCGCTGGTCTGGGGTTTTTTGATCGGAACGCTCCTAAAAACCCTATACGCGGGTGTTGCCCTCCGTCATGAGGGCTTTTCGTTTTCAACACCCGTTCCATATGATCGGGAAAAAATGAGCGCGCTCTTTTATCTGGCGCTTCCCCTCCTGGGAAGCGAGCTCATTGCAAACTCAAACCTATTGGTTGATCAGGCGATGGCAACCCAATTGCCCGCCGGCGCCGTTTCAACCCTTCGATATGCCTTCCGGATCTATACCCTGCCTATCCAGGTGGTCATTATCGCCGTTTCGAGCGCCATTTTTCCCTTTATCAGCGATGAAGTCGCTGCGGGCCGGCGTGACAGCCTCCAGAACGTTTTTAAATACGCCCTTATATTTCTTGCATTTGTCACCATCCCTCTCACCTGCCTGATGGTGCTGTTTTCCCAGGACATTGTGGTTCTGCTGCTGAAGCGGGGCGCGTTCGATCTGCACGCCGCGCAACAGACGGCGCAAACCCTGGTCTGCTATAGTTTGGGCCTGTTTTTTTACGCCTATACGTTCATCAACGGCACATTTTTCATCGCCCTCAAAAATGCCAAAGTACTTCTCCATATGGGGATGGTTTCCATACTCCTGAATGTACTTTTCAATTTTCTGTTCATGCATTTATGGGGCATCCAGGGCATTGCCCTGTCCACCACCGTCACCATGGGGGTCATTTCGATCTGGTTTATTTTCCTGCTGAAGAAAAATCTGGGCATCACAAGCCTGTCCGGGACCTTCTCGAGCTTCTCCCGGCTGCTGCTCGCAGTGGCCGGCATGCTGGGAGCCGCCCTGATTGTCATCAAGCTGTTTGAGTTCACCTCCCTATCGAGGCTGTTTTCCGTTCCCGTTGCCGCCGCTGTATCCTCCTTATGTTATCTGGGTGTCATCTGGGTGTTTCGGACCGGGGATCTGGACACCTGCATCACCGCACTCACAAGCAAACTGACGAAATGGAAGAAGGCGCGATTCAACTGAAAGACATATGGAATGGGCACCGCCCTGATCGATCATCCATTTGGGCTTTTCCATGAAACTTGAGTTCATCCCCGCCGCGGGAAACGTAAAGCGAATCAGAGAGATCTGGCGAAGCCTGGAGGAGGGCGCCAACACCTCCTACTTCCTCTCCTGGGGATGGATCGGGAACTGGCTCGCCAGCCTCCCCGACCCCGCCAAACCGGAGCTCGCGGTGCTTATGGAAGACCATGAACCACTTCTGGCCTTTTTTCTGGGAAAAGCGAATCTGGTGCGAAAGCAGGTATTTACAAGCCGGGGATGGTTTGTCAATGCAACGGGAATTCCGATCTACGATCGCACCTGTATCGAGTACAACGGTTTTCTCTGCAAACAGCCGGAAGCATATCGATTCGGCGATATCGTAAAGAGCCTCCCCGATGCATGGGACGAGTTTTATTTGCCGGGGCTCGATACGCGCGCTTTTCCGGGGATATCGTCTCTGGATGATGTTCATCCCTTCAGGACCATCGTGGACGATGATCTGGCGTCTCCGTACGTTGATTTGGATATGGTTCGCGAGCGGGGGGGGAATTATCTGTCGCTTCTGTCATCCAACGCGCGATCTCAGATCAGTCGATCCTTCCGTTTGTGTGAAAAGCACGCACCGGTGCGGACCGAAGTCGCCCGCGATGCCCGCAGTGCCATTGATATCTATAACGAACTGGTGTTCCTGCATGAAGACACCTGGTCAAAGCGAGGCAAGGAGGGAGCCTTTTCTTCAGGCTACATGTTTGAATTTCACAGGCAATTGATACAGAGCCGATTTTCCTATGATGAAATACAGTTAATCCGCATCACTTGTGAAAATCACACGATTGGGTGCCTGTACAATTTTGTTTACAAAAACAGGGTCTATTTCTATCAGAGCGGCATCAACTACGGTCTGGATAAACGGATCAAACCGGGCCTGGTCGTTCATGTGGAAGCCGTCCGGCACAATGCCGCCGCGGGCCATAAAATATATGATTTTCTAGCGGGGGGCAGTCGCTATAAAATGAGCCTGGCGACCCATCATCACCGATTGATATGGGTTCGGCTGCAAAAACCTCGCATCAAATTCAAGATCGAGACCGCATTGAAAACGCTCAAACATCTCCTGGCGGGGCTGCGCAGGACACCTGTCCTATCGCCTCGTCGTGGCGGCAGCGCCTCCGGATAGGGCTTTCTTGAAGCGCCGATCGGCTCTTCTTGTGCGCTTCAGCGGGTTTCCCCCCAGCACTGACAAATACGAACGACCTCTGAACATCATGGTTTGCTTCGATAAAATCTCCTTGACATCGAGACGCCCCCTTCGTATGCTCTCGCCGGATAAGCGCATATTGATATGGGATTCGCAAGAGCGACCCCTACCCCGCCGTTTCACGAAACACAGGGCTTATCGGCCCATGAGAGGAACCTATTCGGATGAAAGGGAAAAAAACATTTCTTGCGGATATCCTTTTTAATTTCAACCTGATCGGCCTGTTCAAACGCCTGCCCCTGAGAAACAAGCTGATCGTCCTGAATTACCATCGCATCCGACCGCAGGATTCCCCATTCACCACGGACTTTGACGACGGGGTCTACAATTTGAATGTAGACCAATTCAACCGCCAAATAAAATGGTTGAAGCAGAATACACTGATACTTTCCGAAAGGGAATTGATTGACTGCTGCAGGGATGACATCTTTATTCCTCCAAAGACATCCGCTCCCTGCGTGATGATCACATTCGATGATGGATATCGGGACAATTATACGCTCGCCTTTCCGATATTAAAACAGTACGAAGTTCCCGCCATTCTCTTTGTGGCAACCCAGATGGTCAATACCCGGCAGCTTCCCTGGTGGGATGTGATTGCTTACCTCATCAAACGCTGCTCCAAACCGGTGATCGGTTTCAATGGTCAACAGTTCCCGATGGGCGATAAAAAAAGCGAGGCCATCGCCTTCTTTCATCTCCTGATGAAAAAAGAGCAGTATGAGCACACCAAATACCTGCTGACCGATCTCTCCGACGCCTGCGAAGTCGCACTTCCGGCTTCTGACGTGCAGGACAGGGAAATCCTCACCTGGGAAGAGATTCGGGAAATGGCTGAAACAGCTGTCGCGGTTGGATCTCACACCCATACGCATCGGGTGTTGGCGACGATCAATACGAGTTCGCAAAAGGAAGAAATGATATTATCCAAGCTCATCATCGAGGAGCATATCGGCCGGCCGGTGTTGAGCATAGCCTATCCAGTGGGGGAACCACACAATATCACAAAGGAAACAGCAGAGATCGCGGCTTCATCGGGGTATGTACTCGGGTTTACCTCCAATACGGGCGTCAATTACTGGAAGAGTATTGAGCGTTACACCGTCAGGCGGATCGCAAGCCTTCTGGAGAAGGTTTCCACCGTATCGGTTCTGACCATTCTACCGGAGCTTTTCACCTGGGATTCGGTGGCTTCTTTTCAGATGAGGATCATGGAACCGCACCCGAAATATGCCGATATGTATTACGGGTTGGGAATCATTCAGCTGGGGCAGGGAAAGATCGAACAGGCCATCAGGAGCTTCACGGAAGCCCTTCATTTCAACCCCGGTTACACGGAGGCGCGAATCAAGCTGGGGCTCAGCCGGGCCTTCGCCGGCCAGTACAAGGAGGCGGAAAAAAACTTTCGCTATCTTATTGAGAAAAAGCCTTCCTATGCCGACGTGTATTATTATCTGGGGATTGTCTATGCCGGTAGCAAACAGATTCCCCATGCCGTCGAGTCTATGGAAAAAGCGTTGAAAATCAATCCGGCTTACAAGGACGCCATCTTGAAACTGGGGATTCTCTATTGCCAGCAACAGCGCCACCGCCTTGCCCTGGGCATGCTCGAACGGGCCGGCGAACTGGATCCTTCGGACCGGGAGCTGCGAACACTCGTTGAAGCCGGTCAGGACATCATTGCAACCCACGGCGATGCCTCCACCGATCTGTTCCCCCTGTTTTCTTCATACATCGGCAGCAGCGATCACATCGACGAACTCGTCAAAGGCTTTATCACCCATCTGAGTATCAGTCCGAACATCAATGACATTATCGTCATCATCGAGAAAGGCGCTTTCCCAAGAAACAACCTGGAAGCCCTGCTCCATCTGTTTGAGGATTATCGGACGCAATTCCCCGAATACTCGGACATCCACTACACGCTCGGCATTCTGTACAAAAAACTGGGCCACAGCAGAGATGCCGAAGCGTGTCTCGTTGAATCGATCCGACTGAATGCGAATTATGTCAAAGCCCGACTGAATCTGTTTAACCTTTTAACGGAGCAGAACCGGTTTGATGAAGCGATCGAACAGGGATATGTTTTGGAGCGGTTCAACCTTCTCTACCCGGACCTGTATTGCGGACTGGCCGAGACGTGTCTCAAACTCGCCAAATATTCGGAAGCGGAAACATTCGCCCGAAAGGCCGTCGCCATCAACCCCGCTTATCCGAGGGCTCAGCAGGTATTGAAAAAAATCACCGGGCAGATAGGCAATGGGTAATATAAGGGTTTGCACGATCTATCCTGCGGACCCTGTGGGTACAATACCGGGGGGTATTGATACCTTCATCCGGGGGATATTGCGCTGGGCGCCGGACGATATTTCCTTCAGCCTTGTCGGCGTCACAACGGATCGCGCCGCACGGCCGCCCGGGAAGTGGACCGAATGCGACCTGGGAAGACGAAAATTTTGGTTTTATCCGATCATCGCGCTTGATGATCCTGGCGGGAGGTCCATTTTACCTCTTTCTCTGCGGTTTTCAACGGCACTGTCGGTCAGGAAGATCTCCCGTGATTTCGATATCCTGGAATTCCACCGGATAGAGCCCAGCCTGCCTTATTACTTCAGCGACACACCCAAGAATGCATTTATCCATCAGAATATGGATGTTTTGCTTCACAAACATTCAGACATCCGGTGGAGACACCTGCCCTGGCTGTACTATAAACTGGAAGACCGGTTGCTGCCTCGCATGCGGAGCGTGTTTTGCGTCAGGGAAGATGCCGTCGCCGCCTTCCGCAAACGCTTTCCGGAGTTTGCGGAACGGTTCCGCTTCATACCGACCTGGATGGATCCCGATCTGTTTCACCCGGTGTCGGATGATCGCCGGTCGGAATTGAAAACGAGACTTGGCAAAACATACGGGTTTCAAACGAACGATGTATTGCTTGTATCCGTGGGGAGGCTGGATCATCAAAAGAACCCGCTTTTGCTGCTGGATGCGTTCGATAACGTGGCACAAGTGATCCGGGATGCCCGTCTCGTCATGGTCGGGGACGGTGTTTTACGGGATAAAGTACTTGCACATCTCAAAAAAAGGGGGCTTAAAGACAGGGTCATTCTTGCGGGTCTCCGCTCAGCGGCGGAAATTTCAGATCTGCTTCGCGTATCCAGCGTGTTTGTGCTCTCATCCGCCTATGAGGGAATGCCGATGTGCGTCCTCGAGGCGTTGGGAAGCGGATTGCCTGCCGCCGTTACAGATGTGGGAGAAATACGCCGCATCATAAGGCCCGGTGTGAACGGTGAGATAGCCGAAACGCATTCACCCGATGCTCTGGCCGCAGCCATTCTCGGCTGCATCGAGCATCATGATGTTTTCCGCGGGAAACCCTGCCTTGACGTTGCGCTGCGCTACACACCCTCGGAAGTGCTGAAACCCGTATACGATAATTATCGGCGCCTCGCCGGTTCGAGCCGCACATGAATGAAAGGAATATCCTTGACATATGGGACCGCGCCCCTTATCCTCCTGCTTCGCAGATCTCGGCTTTCAGAGTGTTACCGTGTGAATGCAATGACTATCTACTCGACAATGGATGAGCGCTCCCAAGCGCCGTCGTGCGTCCGTATGGCAATCACAAAGCCGGTCACGAAGGCGATGGCCGGGGAGAGAAGGCTCTGATGCGCATCTGCCTGGTAGGTTCCGCATCGATCGATGGTATACCGAAAAATGGCGTGGAGGAGTCAACGTGGGTCCTTGCACACGCACTGCTGGAGGAGGGTGTTGAAGTCAACCTCATCGCTCCGACTCCTGGCGGGGCCGGGAAGGCGCACGGCACATGGGGCGAAGTGCCCGCCACATGGGTCGGCTTTCAGGAACGCCTGAGCCTGCCCACCGCGTTTTCCTCGCTTCGGCGGGCGGCGCTCTCGGCGCTCGAGCACGCCCGGCCCGACATCGCCCAGGGCCAGGGCATATTGGGCTGCGGAAACGCTGTGGCCGACTGGAGCTCCACCCGTTCGGTCATAGCGGCGCACGGCAATCCGCTGATGGATCATCGTTACCACTACGGGCGTTTCGGGTACCTGCCGAGAACCATGCTTCTGCGGAGTGTCGCATCCCGGAGCGTTCTTGGAGCGCGTGTCGTCGTCAACGTGACCCGGTCCTGGACCGTCAATATGCCCGTGGAACCCCGGGACTTGCGGCACATACCGAATCCGGTCGCCTCGGCCTTCTTCGACGATCCGCCGGGCCAACCCGCCTCGATGGTGCTCTATCTGGGAGGCGGCCGCAGCATCAAGGGGCTTGACCTCCTGCTGGACGCATGGCCTGAAGTGACCGCCAGGCATCCCGATGCGCGGCTTCACGCTTATGGCCTGGCGGACGCCGAGGCGCGGGAATACGGCGAGTTGCCTGCAGGCTGCGAGTTGCATGGCCACATTGATACGAATGCGGTCGTCCGACTCATGCGGGACAGCTTGGCCGTGGTCGTCCCCTCGCGGTATGAAGTGGCACCCATCGTCGTCGCCGAGGCGATGGCGAGCGGCGTTCCCGTTGTCGCCACCGCTGTCGGAGGAACGCCCGAACTGGCCGCCGGGAACGCGATCCTTGTGGAACCCGAGGCCCGCTCGATAGCAGCAGGATTGATGCAAGTACTGGATGACCCCGTCGGTGCAGCCCGCGTCGCATCCGCATCTCGGCTTGCCGCCGAAGCATTCCGGCCCAAAACGGTTGCCCAAGCCCATATTGCCGTGTACGAGGACATACTCGCGCACGCGTGTCATTGACCGCAACCGGCGCCGGCGCCAAACATACCGTGTCAATGGACGCAGATGCACGAAACCGCTGGTCTGGGTGGCCGGCCGGGTCATCGCCCCCCCCGTCAAGAGCCCTCCAGGACCCGCACAGAACCCGCGTCATCGAGACCGCGCTGTGAGCGACACCATGACGAGCGAGAACCTTCACGTGGCCGGGTTGCGGACGACCCGGCTCGACCTTGAGGCCGCGCGCGAGCGGCTATGGGATGATGCGAGGATGGGCCGTGCGCGGGTGTATGTGCTCGTAAACGCCTACTCCGCAACGCTGAGGCGGCATCACGATGCCTACGCGTCGCTGCTTGAGCAGGATGCCGTTGTCCCGCTGTCTGACGGTGCGGCAATCACTCTGGGAGCGCGCCTTGTGGGTGCGGGGTCCGCCCCGCGGTGCCCGGGCCCGGATCTGCTGGCGACGGCGGCCCGCGTGGCCGCGACGGACGGCACGTCCTTCTTCCTGCTGGGCGGTGACACGGGGGTGGCCGGGCAGCTGGCGGAAGAACTGCAGAGGCGCCATCCGGGGTTGCGGATCGCGGGCGCAGCCACACCGCCCTTCGGCAGATGGTCCGAGGCGGAGAGCCGCAAGCTTGTCGGATTGGTGGTGAAATCCGATGCGGACATCCTGTGGCTGGGGGTTTCCGCGCCCTACCAGGAGATCTGGAGCGTAGCCTGGCGTGGGTCGATCGGCAGGCCGATCGTATGCGTCGGAGCGGCCTTTGACTTCCTCTCGGGCCGCAAACCGCGTGCACCTCGGTGGATTCGGCAAATAGGGCTCGAATGGCTCTTCCGCCTTGCCAGCGAACCCGGAAGGCTCTGGCGACGCTATCTGGTCGGGAACTCTGTCTTCATCGTCGACCTGATCCTTTACGGCCGCCGGTCGCCGAAGGGGCTACACGACCCGGAGCCCTGATCATCGTACCCGAAGCGCGGGTTTGCAACGTAAGGAAGAATCATCCATTCTCATCCCGGAGCGCAGCGGCGATGCTGTTTGAAAAGTCCGGTCAACCCGAATGGGAAGAAGCCGGCAAGACGAGGCGGAGATTTCTGACGGACCGATGGATTTGTGAGCTACCTGCCTCGCCCGGATATGATGGCGGGAATGGTTTTAAGGATAATATATATATCCAGCCATACGGACCAGTGGTCGATATAATTCATATCCATATCCATCCACTGTTCAAACGAAATATCGTTGCGTCCGGGCTGGATCTGCCAGAGACAGGTAATGCCCGGCTTCATGCTCAGGCGTCGTCGCTGCCAGAGTTCATACTTTTCCACTTCGGAAGGGATGGGGGGTCTCGGTCCCACTACGCTCATCTCGCCTCGAATCACGTTGAGAAACTGCGGAATCTCGTCCAGGCTGACTTTTCTCAGCAAGGTGCCGACATAGGGGATAATACGGGGATCCTTTTTGATTTTGAATACCGGCCCGCTGGCCTCATTATAAGCCGAGAGGCTGTCCTGCATTTCTTCGGCGCCCGGGATCATCGTGCGAAACTTGAAGAGCGGAAATTTTCTCCCGTACAACCCGCAGCGGATCTGTTTGTAGAAAACAGGTCCCGGAGAAAATATTTTGATCAGGAAAAAGATGACCACAACGACGGGAGAAGTGACAACCAACACCAAAATGGCCAGAACATAATCCATGATGGATTTGATCAACAGGGCGTCCTTTTTTTCCTGCCCCCTGCTGATCGTGAGCGCAGGTTCCGATAAAAAATTCTCGATCTCGAATCCGTCAGAGGCGTGCTTGGACATGAATTTACGAATGTACCAGTAAGGAATGATTCGTACGGTAACTCCAAAAGTATTAATAAATGACAGATACCATTCTGAATTTTCTATTTCATTGAGCGACATGGTAATCAGGATTTCATCAATGACCTGGTTCACCAAAATTTCCCGAAGATCTTCCATTGTCCCGATCACCTGAACCCCGCCCGATACGGTTTTTCCCACATCCTCCCGTTCGATTTCGATACAACCGATGATTTTAATGTCCGTATCCGGTTGCCTGTGGACCAGTTCAATGAGTTCCCTGGCTGTGGCACGGCTTCCGAGAATGAGGATGTACCGGTTGAAATAGTCGCTTCGCTTTGAAAAGACCAGTTTCTGCATGATCAGACGGGCAGCGATCAGAACGATCAGATCCACGCCGTAAAACAGAAAGATGAGCAGACGACTGACGTCGACGATCTTGAAAATATACATGCCCAGCACCAGAATAACCGTACTGGCGGTGACTCCTTTAAATACCTCCATCACCATGACGCCCGCCATTTTGGAGGCATACCTGTATCTGACATGGATGAAACCCATGGTGACATACCAGATCACAATGATCATCAGGAGCAGTGAAAAATAATCGGGCGTCGTGATCAGTCCTGCATAGGGACCCAGCAGTTCACTTTGTTTGACGGCATAGACCCCCAAGAACACCAGCGCCGTCAGCAGGGTATCGGAAAGAAGCTCGATTCGTCTTGCCATTCCGTCATTGTTTCTCATCTGATGAACCTTACGCCACTACCCCATGATGCGGTAAAGCATCTGGGGTATGGGAAACTGGCGATCATTCAAAACCACCCCGACGGATCTTGCCTTGCACTGTATGAGCTTATCGACGGCCAGTTTGCTGACTTCCTGTCGTGAGAACCCGTATCGGCACACCAGGATTGCCATGTCCACTTTTTTCGCGATTTCAATCATGATGGGGCTGGCGGTGATCGGCTGGCCGTCGATGATCGTGATGTCAAAATTAGTCCGGCTGAATTTCACGAGATGTTCGATTGACTCCCGGGTCAGCATGCTGCCGCCTACTCTTCCGGCAACGATCCCGACTCCCGAAGGGAGCAAATAGAGGCCCGGGTACTCGGTCTTTAAAATGAGCGAGGCGAGTTCTTCCCCTTCCGACACATAGGAATACAGCCCCGGGAGATTCTGAATTTTGGGGATCGGCTGATGGTTCACGTTGGTGTCGACATACAGCACCTTCATACCGTATTCCTTGGCTAAAAACATCGACAAGTAATAGGAAATAAAGGTGGCCCCCTCTTTCCGCGTGGCTCCGCAGACCAGCAGTGTCTTGATGTCCTGTTCGCTTCCGACAAGGATATTCGACCACGTATCGGAGAGGCTGTCGTGCATTTTGGAAAGCATCGCCGGATAGGATGGGGAAAGGGGGTCGTTGGATTGCGCCTGCGGGGCGACGGGGGGCATCCTTTCTGTTGAAGGTCCGTTATTCTGTTTTGACTCCCGGTCCTCAGCGCGTCTGTCGTACGTTTGCGGCTTTCTTCTGTTCCAGTAATACATTTCTTCAAAGGAACGGTACGCGGTAGGTTCCGTGTTCTCATCGGGAGAATCGGACGAATCCTGATGAGGCTGAATTTCCGGCTTCATCGGTCTTATTCCCGCTTCTTTGTATTTGGAATACGCCTCTTCCCACAGACTCATCTTGAGCTCCTTCATACGTTTCATTTCCCTGATCGGCTTCCGAGGAGAATCGAACACCTATAGGGTCTCCCCGTTGCTTCACCTGTATGTCGCCGGCAGAGGCGGCATCGACCTGGTTCGGACTGACGGAGTCGATGCCTGATCCGACGGCCTGGCAGGGGACTCCTCGCGCCGTGCCGGAGCGTTCACGTCGACCCTTTCAGCGGACCGATCCTCTCGCACTCCGGGGATTTTCCCGTCGGCTTCTTGAGCAGGCGCTGCGTCGCGCAGCACGGGAATCGTCATGTCGGCCCCTTGAGATGGCGCCGGCGGCGGTTTCACTTCCAGCCCCGTATGTGAAGAAAAAAGCTGAAATATCCCAAAATCTTTCGTAAAAAGATCAGACAACAGGGCAACCGCTGTCATCAGCAGCATCGCCGCCAGGACAATCAGCAACGCCTTTTTTATCCTTGCAACGGATGGTGTCTCACGGGGCTGGATGCGGTCCGGCTCGCTTTCATCCCTGACCATCCGATTCGAAGCGAGATCCGCCCGGACAGCTCCGTCGTCCCTCTGAAACCGATCTGACCTATTTTCAATATGTAATGATTTATATGACGACTCCTCAACCTTTGCGGCCTTTTCTTCCGTATGCGAAAGGCTCCCTTCAACCAGTTTTCTGGCGTCCTCAACGACCGCGGGAGGAATTGAAACCATATGGTTCGAAGCGCCGATCAGCAGACAGGCATCACAGATGTTGTTGATAAGACGGGGGACGCCTCCGCTGTACTCAAATATTTTTTGAATGGTTTTATCGGAGAAGGAGGGGACGCCTGTGGCGCCGGATTTCAGGAGACGGTAGTAGATATAATTTTTCGTATCCTCCAGGCTGAACATGGACAGATGGTATCGTCTCTTTATCCGCTGGTTGAGCGAACTGAGCGCCGGGGTCTTCAGGTCCTGCAGAAAAGATGGGTGAGCGACAAATATCATGACCACCGGAAAAAATTCGTTATAACTGAACGTGGATAGATATTTCATCTTGGTCAGGGTTGCCGTATCCAGTTCATGGGCGTCATCAATGATCAGATAAAAGCGAGAGGGATTTTCGTCAGCCCGGAAGCGGTCATACACCATATCCTGAAGGATTTCTTCATTTTCAGGAAGCGGAGAAATCCCCATATTCGTGGCCATTCTCCGTAAAATCCCGCCATAGCCCTCATTGGTCGTGGGTATGTACTCGACCCGAGACATTCCCTTCTCTCTTGCTGTCTTGAGCAGTTGAAGGCACAGCAGTGTCTTCCCCATACCGTACTCGCCTGTGAGAACAATGAACGGCTCCTGTGTATCGATTCCAAAGAGCAGATAATACCAGGCTTCCTTATGGGTGGATGAGATGAAAAAAGTATCCGTAGCAGGATGAGTATTGAACGGCTCCGAGGTCAGATGATAGTAATCCTTATACATGGCTTCTGATGATCCTCATCGGTGATCGGGACATTTCTCTCGAAGCGCGGGAGAGCGGGTCCGATTCCAGAGAGCGTGTGTACAGGCCGTCGGCCAGGCCCGCGAACAGGAAGGGGACGGCGTGAATGAATATATTGACCGATGTTTCCAGAAACAGGCCCGTCTCAAGGAAAACAAGCCAAACCGCCAATATGGCAACGCGCAGATTGTTTCCCGCAATTCCTGATTCGGGCAACCTCCCCTTCATTTGCCTTAACCGCCAAAGGATCATGCCGATCAGGGTCAGATAAACGAGAAACCCCGAAATACCCAGCTCCGTCGCTACGCCCAGCAAATGGTTATGCTGCAATTGAGGTTCCAGTTCCTCCATGCTGAAAGACACCGGCCCCTTGTAAATTCCGAGGAGGGATGAGGGAATGAACTGGCCCAGTCCAATCCCCGTCAAGGGTTGCTCGGCCAACAGTACATAAGATTTTTTCATAAGGGCAAAACGGACGTCCACCTCTTCCATCTGGGCAACCCCGCCTTCCCGCCGGTCTGTCGATAACAGCCTGGGAGAGAATGCAATTCCGACGATCAGCACGAATGCCAGCGGCAGCGAAACGAGCTTCCATTTTGGGAAGGACGTCTTGTACCATCCGAGGAAAATACAGAGGGTCATCAGCATGCCAAGATACACCGAGCGGGTCTGGGTGAAATAGACGGCCGGAAAGCAAATCAACAGCGCCGCCAGATAAAAGACTTTTGCGAATCCTCTTTTTTCTTGCAGGAGATGAATCCCGCAAATAAATCCGATCAGAATTCCGAATCCGTTCAAAGCGGAGTTCAGAAAAGGCCCTCTTGCACGATCCATGTGCACGGCCGATATGAGCGGATCGTTGATATACCGGGGAAAAACAAACTGTCGCAGCTCGGCATATTGAAAAAAAGCGATCACGGACAGATATATCCCGAAGTAAAACAGCATATGAAAGATGACAGCCACGTCCTTCCGGCTGACGATATAGTTCTTGGCATACACATATATCATAAAGGGGAAAAGATAACCGGTGAGGAAAAAAGACCAGGGGGAGGGGAACTCGCGGGAAATGGGAAGAAAACCGGTACGAACCATGGAAAGAAGGCAGATCAGGGAAAAAATTCCCATGGCGATCTCGGTGGTGATACGGGACTGGATACGGACTCTCCCCGTGATCAGGCCCGCCCCCAAAAAGAGGAGTATCAACAAAAAGAGCAGGCGTTCGATGGTGATGTCGGTGAGTCCCGCCACCCGAAGGACAAAAAAATGGACGCCGAATACGGCGCTGGCAATCATCCATAGGGCAAGAAGAATGGCCGGCAAACCCATCCCTTCCCCCTTTGGACGACCGGTTTCATATGCCGCCAGGAACCACAGGAGTATGGCTGCCAGAGCCAGGATGATGAGCGCAATCAGTATAGACACGAAGACTGCCTTTGCATTACAGCATTACAGCATTACAGACTGGGGATGGACCCCAATACCGGAACATTCAGCTGCGTTTCAATTTGATACACGGTCTTGATCCGATGATCAAAATGATCAACGGTCAGGGCGGTGGCGATTCCCAGAAAGATTCCCGCGAGCAGGCCACCCAAGGCCAGCAGGATCCTGTTGGGTTTATAAGGCTCTATCGGAACCGCCGGCTCGTCGATCAGGGTCAGAAACTGTTTGTCCTGGGTCAGGGATTGCGCCATTCTGGCCTGTTCCATTTGAGCCTGGGTGCGGGTATAGGCCTCCTTGGCGATATTGAATTCCTGCGTAAGCGCCTGATAGGTTGCTTTCTCCTGGGCTATGGTCTGAATCCGGTCTCTGAGTCCTTTGATCGTCTTTTCGAGCTGCCCGATCCTGGCCCTGATGCTGTTCGCCGTTATTTTTTGTGCGCTCAAGGACCTTTTGAGCTCACTTTTCAGGGCATCCACACTGAGCTTCAGCTCCGCTTCTACCTGCTTCATCGGCTCGAAATTTTCCTTGAATTGAGGCTTCATTTCGTTCAGCTGAATCTGAAGCTGGGCAACCTTGTTTTTAAATACCGTGATTGCGCGTCCCGACACCTCCATTTCCGGCAGCACCGCCGGAATATCGCTCTGGTTGCTCTCCCGCTCGAGGGATCCGATGGAGGATTGAAGACCGGCCAGCTCCGCTTGCAGCTCGTGGTAGTTTCTTAGGAACTGCGTCAACAGTTGATTGGGCCCGATTTCCGCATTCGTTCTCCCCTCACCCAGATTCAGGATTTCAAGCAGGGCCAATGCCTGTTTGGTTTCAAACTCACGGACCTTGTTTTCCTTTTCCCTCATCTCGTTCAGGAGTTTCTGCGTCTGTTCCTGAAAGAACAAATGGGAGTAATCGCTCTTGCTTTGAGAGATCTCACGGTATGCCGCCAGATAGTTCCGGGTGATCGACAAAGCGACCTTGGCCGCGATTTCGGGATTCTTATCCGCATATTGTATGAAATAGACACTGGAACCTTCAAACGATTCTCCGCCGGGCGGAACGACCCCCAGATTTTCCCGGATATCATCAATCTTCTTTCTGATGACGGACGGCTGACGACTGTCGGGATATATTTCATTGACCACCTTGGTCAGCACACGGTTGGATATGATCAGCTCCTTCTGATCCTGAAGAAAGCGGCGGGCCCTGTTCTTGTAGTCATACGAAGCCTCCTTCTGGAGCGGATCAAAGCTTTGCGGTACAATCAGGGAAAATTTGGCCGTAGAACGGTAGAGAGAGGGAAGGGTGGCGGCTATGACGGTCGCGATGACAAAGACCGTCAGGAACACCGTGGCAATGAGCCTCCACCGGTAGAACAGGATAAAAGTGAATTCTCTGAACACGTTCTGCATGACGAAATCATCCTCATGGGTAAATGGGTGATCTTTCAATATAGAAGGTGGTGCCTACACTGGCCGTAAAAGGAAGCACGGCGTAAATCCCCTTCGTAAAGATCTTCTCTATCGTGTCGGTCGCCTCATCCAACCGGGTTTTGGGAACATAAATGATGTCCCCCGGCTTCAATCTGATATTGGTCAAGGCGATACCGGTCTTCAAAGCCTTTTTGATATCCACTTTAAAGGCGACGGGTCTTTCCAGGCCTTCATTACGGAATATGGCGATTTCTTCAAGCTCGCCGCTCCTTTTAAAGCCCCCCGAAAGCGCCAGGGCGTTGAGCACGTTGGGAACCGACATAATATCGTAAGCCCCCGGTTTTTCAACCTCGCCAAGGACATAGAGCTTGGGATGACGAATCTCCTGCAGAATAAGGGTGGTATTGAGATTTCGAACCTGCTTGGCATAGCGTTCATTGATCATTTTTTCAAGCTGGGCGACTGTCAATCCCTGCGCCGGCATACCGCCGATCAGCGGGAAAGAAATACGACCATCGGGCGAAATCGGGGTGCCTTTCGAACTCTGCCCTCGCGCTGCCGTGGTGATCGCTTTCTTTAACTCGTCGATTTTTACATTGAACGCTTCAAGTGAAACGGTGATGCTCGGTTCCGAAAAGTATTTTTTGTATTCCCGATTCAATATCGCCGCGGTTTCCGCTGCGGTTTTTGATGCCACGGCGACATCGCCGATAATCGGAAGGGTGATTTTCCCATCGGGCCGGATCATGGCCGATGTGCTGAACTGGGGATGGAACGAAAAGTTCACGCTGATCCGATCCTGAACTTCCAGACGATACTCCTCCGCGCTGATTTCATATTTTGAGTGATAAACGATTTCAAGGACGTCCCCTGGGCCCAACCGGTAGGTAGGAACATAAGGTACCGCTATATTGTCAATGACCTGATAATCCGAATGGCGCGCAGCCTTCTCAGGAGTCACCGTCAGCTGCATCTCCAGGTTCTGCAGCCGGTCGACGTCTTCAACGGCTGTGATGCTGACATCGAACATGGAGGATTTATCCGGATAATGCGCGCAAGATAGGGGAGAAATCAGTGCCGTGAATATCAGTAGAACCCCGCAGCAGGAAGGTCTCGGGAGATGTTGTGTCGTAAATATTCGCATGCCTTCTGCCCTCGCATGTAACCCGTCGGTAAAAACAGGTCACCATTGTTTATTCGGCTTCAGTGACCGTTCAATCGCTTCGCGGAAAAATGTATTCAAACTCATATGGTTTTTCCCCGGGCTTTTTTACCGAATTCAATCCGTTCACTATCTTTCTTTTTGTGACCTCGGTCGGATCGATTAAAAACCGCTCGGTCTGGCTAATCACCTTGGTGCTTACTTTAGACATACGAGCCAAATCGGTTATCGTGAGCCCCTCCGCAATGCGCCAACTCTTCAGCCTATTCTCTTTCATATGAGATACCTTCCCTATAGTTCCTGATTATTCCGGTTCAGCCTCATCATATCCGCTCACCCATTGCCTTTTTTCATTCACAATAAAATATATAATTATTAATATTTATCATATATTTTCGCTTCGCGATTCACCTTTTTCCCCTTATTTTACAAGAGCCGGTCCGGTATTCTAAAATACATATAATAATACAATAAATTCAATATTTTTACTGATAAACCCATTCATACAGCAGAAGCAGGACTGCCAGTTATTAACCGACTTTCTAGCCAATTCTCCTGAATATTAAAATCCATCCGGAAAATTCCATACAAATCCGGTTTTGGAAAGCATATATAAAAAAATTGATTTGTCAAGTGATTTTTAATTTTTTTCATTATTTGTCGATTATTATATAAATGACCTATGATATTCATTGGTTATTATTTCACTTGCAACCGGCCTGGATATCGCATAGTATGCGCATCGACCGAGCGGTACCGTTTTTCATACCATTTCCAAGGAGACCCGGCATGAAAGCAAAGACTCAGCAGCAGATGCTGCAGGCACTCAAAGCGTTTGACACCCCTTCCATCACCAATGTTCTGGCCACCTACCCTTCCAACCCCCTCTGTCTGGGTCTGTACAACCCCTGGACGGAGAACTGGTACACCGACCAGACGATACGCTGCATGTACCCTGAACTGGGACCGACTGTCGGCTTTGCGGTCACCTGCGCATTCGGCTTGCCTGATCCCGGTTTCAACCGGCTGACCTTCATGGACGTCATCGATGCGCTGGACGCATCGCCAAAGCCGACCATCCTGGTGCTGCAGCAGAAGTTCCCGCCGGAGATCGCCGGCAAGGTGGGTCTGTCGGGCGGCAACATGACATCGGCAATGAAGGCGGTGGGCTGTCTTGGGGTGATCTCCAACGGACCGTCTCGCGACCTGGACGAGATCCGCCCGATGAAGTTCCAGTATATGCTGACGGGAGTGACCGCGGGGCACGGCAATATGGCGGTCTATTCGGTGAATGCCCCGGTGGCGGTAGGGGGAATGGACGTTTCCCCGGGAGAGATCATCCACATGGACGGGGATGGGGCGGTCAAGTTCCCGGCAGACAAGCTTGAAGCGGTTTTGACCAACGTCCGGGCCCTGCAGAAGCAGGAGGCGGAGCGGATCGGGCGGCTGCAGAAAGCTTCCTCCGCGGCCGAGGTGCGGGCCATCTTCAGCGGTCAATCCTACGCAAAAAAATCATGACCCGGGGATCGCCGATGGTGACAGACGTCAAGCGGCGTCTCGGTGCCCGCGACAGATCCTTTCTGGCCGTCCGATGGTTTGGCGCATAACAGGGCCGACAAACAATCTCCTTGACTTTTCATCGGTCATGCCATATGAGAGGCCGCAGCGGGAATTTACAGGTCAATTGCTCCGCTATACAAATGTGCTAAAGTGCCGGAGAATAAATGAACGACCCGCGCTTCGGCACGGGTTTTTTATTGCCTGAAGTCATTGCCGGAAGAGCGCAGCGACGGAAACAGCTCCGTTCGAGCTGACGACAGGGTATTACAAACCTGACCAAAGGAGAATCAGCATGCAGATTTCATCGGAAAGCATCAAGGTGGGGCATCCGGATATCGTCGCAGACACAATTGCGGCCAACATCATCGCCACCATCCTCGAGAGGGAACATGAAAATGGAGTGGATATCCATACGATGCCGCACTGCGGGGTCGAAGTGTTTCTCGGCAAGGGGCTGTGCGTCGTGGGCGGCGAAGTCAGCACACGGGCCTGGATCGACTTGGACAAGTGCGTCCGGGAGACGGTCCTCGGTCTGGGCTACAATGACTCGGCGGTCGGCCTGAACGGCAATTCGCTCGGCGTTCTCAACGCAATCATCCCCCAGTCACCGGATATCAATATCGGCACCCGGGCGGACTCCGGAAAATACAAGGAAATCGGTGCGGGAGACCAGGGCATCATGTACGGGTATGCCTGCGACGAAACCCCGGAGTTGCTTCCGCTAACCTATGTCCTCGTCACCCGGCTGATGCGGGCGTTTGAGGACTGCGGCGATCCGATCTTCGCCCCCGACGGCAAGGGTCAGGTCTCGGTGGATTACGATGATGAAACAGGCGCGCCCACCCGGCTTGCCAAGGTCCTGATGTCCAACGCCATCGATTACCGCCATGCCAAGGGAATGGGTTCCCGCGCTATCGAGGCGAAGGCCCGAAAGATCGCCTTCGAATGCTTGAAGGACTGGGTGGACAGGAAAACCGAATTTCTCTTCAACCCGACGGGGGAATGGAAAGCGGTCAACTCCTGCAGCGCGGCCGATTCCGGCGTCACCGGTCGGAAGCTGGTTGTCCAGTTTTACGGTGGCTATCCCGGCGCGCAGCTCGGCGGCGGGGCTGTCGTCAACAAATCGCCGGAAAAGGTGGACTGCTCTGCCGCCTTCGGATCCCGTCACGTGGCAAAAAATATCGTTGCCGCCGGTCTGGCCAGGAAATGTTCGGTACAGCTCGCCTATGCGATTGGAATCGCGAAACCCTTTTCGATCTATGTGAACAGTTTCGGCACAGGCAAGATCGCCGATCAAAAACTCGAAAAAATCATCGAGAAGCTTTTCGATCTGACCCCCTCCGGGATGATTCAGCGCTTCGACCTGCTCAACAGCGATCTCTATCGCCGGATCCCGAGGACTCTGTTTCTGGACAAATACCCCTGGGAGAAGACGGACATGGTCAAGGCGCTGAAGAAAGAGGCGGGAAAGTAGCCTGAACACCACTTCGTTTGACGCACGCAGATACAGGGACGCCCCGTGAGCATGGCTTACGGGGCGTCTCCATAATGAGGCGAGGAAAACAGATCAGGGTCTTTCAGATACCCGCAATGGGTGAATCTCCTGATGCATATGGCCAGTAAGTCAGCATCTTTTCATAAGCACCCCTGACCTTGTTCAATCTTTCCATCAATTCTTCCCTGCACGGCGGGTGATGATCACTACACCGGCCGGTGGTCTCCATAGCCGTATCAAGACCTGATATGGCGCCTGCGGGATGCAGTTCTTGAATCCTCTGACCCGGGTAAGGATCACAGGCGCTCTCCTCCGAGGCATACGCCTGATCAAGCCGGGCGACTTCGAGATAGAGAGATTCCAGCTCCTCTGCAAGGCGACGATCGCCACGGCCTTCACCTTCGTCTTGGGGTCGGTTGTCTATCGTATCCATCATCTTTATGCTTGTTTATCCGGTGTTGTAATGGTTCATATAGCCCTTGATGATAATGTTTGTATCGATTTGAAGACATTGTGCGTATAACTTCAGAAAGCTTTTCAGGTAAACGATGGGCGGCAAGCGGTTGAATTGATCCCCTTCAATCGCTTCCAATGTGTCGAGCGTGATTCTTGTCTGCATAACAATCCGTTCCAGAGGAATCCCCAGCGTCGTTCTGATTTTTTTCAGGTCCTGACCGGTCAGAAGATCTTTTTTCAAGATCGATTGAATGAGGGTGTTTTCGGAGACAACCGACTTATCCACCTCTGGCTGCTTGGGCAGCCACTGATAAAGGGTCCGCTTCCTCCGGGTATGATACTGAGAAACCGTTTGTCTCGATTTATCCTGGCATTCATTTTCCTCTTTCAAGATCCCCGTCTTTATCAACGCACGATCATAAACAGATCTGGATTCGGGATTGATCAGGACAAGATAGGCCTCTTCCAGTCTGGCCAGGATCGATTTCCTTTCGGACTCCGAAAAAAAAGAGCCGGCAGCCATGCTTTGATCCTGATAGACTTCAAAGACATCCTGGTACGCATGACGTATTTCAACCGGCGATGCATCCATAGGAACACGGAGGATCTCATAATGGGTTGGTAACGTTCAAAAGTTGGGGCAAAGGTTGATTTCGACGGTTTGGATCTGAATGTTGAAATAACCTTTGATACCCAGTTTCTCTTTCCAGAATTGTTCCCATTTGTCTTTTGCGTATTGTTTGAT
>Ga0209835_1000434_pt1 | contig 27956 bp, 21 predicted proteins | sample LakKivwa52mmetaG_FD_184138 | JGI IMG/M metagenome (GOLD analysis project Ga0209835, IMG submission 184138) | Anoxic lake water microbial communities from Lake Kivu, Rwanda to study Microbial Dark Matter (Phase II) - Lake Kivu water 52m metaG... | ecosystem: Environmental > Aquatic > Freshwater >... | reverse complement strand
ATTTTAGGATTAGCTGGGGTTCGGGAAGCTTATTTGACTGGAAAAGGAAGCATTCGTGTCAAAGCGAAAATTGATATCGTCGAAATGGCTTCTGGGAAAAAACAAATCATTGTTAAAGAAATCCCTTATCAAGTCAATAAAACCAATCTGATTGAACGAATTGCGGATTTAGTCAAAGAAAAACGCGTGGAAGGAATTACCGACTTACGCGATGAATCCAACCGCAATGGAATGCGAATTGTCATTGAATTACGTCGTGATGCGAATGCGGAAGTCGTTGTGAACAACCTACTCAAAAACACTTCCCTTCAAACCACCTACAACGTAAACATGATTGCCTTGGTTAACGATCAACCACAAGTGTTGGCCTTAAACGAAGTATTAAAACATTATTTTAACCATCAATTAGAAGTCCTAATTCGTAAAACCAAATTCGATTTAGAAAAAGCTCTTCAGCGTCAACACTTACTCCAAGGATTTATCGTTGCTTTAGATAATATCGATGACGTGATTAAAACGATTCGAGAATCCTACGACGATACGGAGCAACAACTCATTTCCAAATACAATCTGTCGGATATCCAAGCAAAAGCGATTTTACAAATGCAATTGCGACGTTTATCAGGATTAGAACGTCATAAAATTCATGAAGAATTAAACCAAATCAATGACGCCATCCAATACTTTAATCAAGTCTTAGCAAGTTCCGATTTACAACGACAAATCTTGATTGACGACGCGATGGATATTCGAACTCGTTATGGCGATTCCAGACGCAGTGAAGTCGATGTGTTCGGTGATTACGATATCGAAGATGAAGACTTAATCCCTATGGAAGATGTCATCATTGCAATTACCACCAACGGATATGTCAAACGGATGAATATCGATACTTATAAAGCCCAGAATCGTGGCGGTCGTGGAAAAACAGGAATGAAGATGAATGAAGATGATGTCATCGATTCGATTATTTCGACTTCAACCCATGATTATCTCTTATTCTTTACGACCATGGGTCGTGTGTATAAGATGAAAGGGTATAAAGTTCCCGCGTTAGGACGAACATCGAAAGGTCTTCCTATCGTTAACTTACTCAATCTTACCGAGGGAGAAGACCTCGCTGCTGTGATGAGTGTGAAAAACTTCGAAGAAGGATATCTCTTCTTCACGACCCTCAAGGGAATTGTTAAACGAACCAAAGTTTCTGATTTCCAAAATATTCGTGCGAACGGGATTCGTGCGGTGTCTTTAAAAGAAAATGATTCCCTTCATAGTGTGAAACTTACCGATGGGTTACGAGAAATCATTATTGGTGCTTCAAACGGGAAAGCCATTCGCTTCATTGAAACCGATGTACGTGACATGGGTCGAAGTGCTGCTGGAGTGAAAGGAATCGATTTAGATGACAATGAAACCGTCATTGGCGTCACCGCTGTCACGGATGATCACAGTGAAATCCTCGTGATTTCTGAAAAAGGATATGGCAAACGAACCGTGGTTGATGAATATCGTCTTCAAGGACGCGGTGGAAAAGGGGTTAAAACCATTAACGTTACCGAGAAAAACGGAGCGTTACGAAAATTGATTAGCGTTTCTCCGGAGGAAGACTTGATTGTCGTCACCGATAAGGGTATGATTATTCGTGTACCCATCGGCCAGATTGCTCAGACCAAGCGTTCAACTCAAGGAGTTCGTATCATCAACTTGATGGATAATCATTCCGTCGCAACGATTGCGATTGTCCCTTGTGAAGAAGAATGTGAAAGCGACGTAGAAATCGAACAAGAAGAAATCATCCCAGAAGTTTCGACACCCATTATCAAACCAGCGGTATTAGAGTTTGAAGAGGAAGAAGAGACAGTGGATGAAATTAATGACCTTATGGGAGAAAGTTATTAGGGGGAAATTCCATGTTAGATATTAAATTAATCCGCGAACAAACCGACGCAATCGTCGCGCTACTCAATCGAAGAGGGGGAGATTTTTCCTATCTCTATGATGTCGTGAAAAAAGATCAACTTCGTCGTGAGTCGATTGCTCGTGTAGAAGTTTTAAAAGCCAAAAAAAATGAAGTATCCAAACAAATAGGACTTCTCAAACGGCAAAATCAAGATACCACAATCCTTCAAGAAAGTGTCACTCAAGCAGCGGATGAAATTCGATCGTTAGATGCTCAAGTTACAACCCTTGATGAAGAGATAAAACAAGCTTTACTTCTAACCCCTAATCTTCCAAATGAATCGATACCGGTAGGGAAAGACGATAGTGAAAACCGCGAAATCAAGCGGATAAACACGCCAAGAACCTTTGATTTTCCGATTCGAGCTCACTATGAATTAGGTGAACTTCACGATATTCTAGATTTCAATCGAGCCAGCAAAATTGCCGGAAGTCGCTTTGTCGTATACAAAGGATTAGGAGCTCGTTTAGAACGTAGTTTAATCATGTTTATGATGGATTTGCATGCAAAAAAGCACGGCTACACGGAATGCATTCCACCTTATATTGTCAATGAGGCGAGCATGTATGCAACGGGTCAATTTCCCAAATTCAAAGAAGAGGCGTTTAAACTCTATGACGATCGTCAATTCTATTTAAATCCAACCGCGGAAGTACCCACGATTAATCTACATCGAGATGAAGTTTTAGATATCAACCAACTACCGCTAAAGTATGTTTCATACACCACGGCATTTCGTCAAGAAGCGGGATCTGCAGGGCGAGATACACGAGGTATTTTACGCCAACATCAATTCAATAAAGTAGAATTAATCAAGTTCACCACGGCTGAAACCTCTTATGAAGAGCTCGATCGGATGTTACTTGATAGTGAAGAAGTCTTAAAACAACTTCAATTGCCTTATCGCGTCGTTATTCTTTGCACGGGAGATCTTGGATTTGGTATGCGGAAAACGTACGATATTGAGGTATGGATTCCTTCTGAGAATAAGTATCGCGAAATTGGATCCATTTCGAATGCGGAAGATTATCAAGCAAGACGAGCAAACATTAAAGTAAGACCTTCTGCTGATGCAAAATTAGAATACGTTCATACTTTAAATGGATCTGGACTTGCAGTTGGTCGAACAGTCATAGCGATTATGGAAAACTACCAACAAGCAGATGGATCAATTCTCATCCCCGAAGTATTACGTCCCTACATGGGCGAAGACATCATTCGATAAAAAAATCCCTCAAGCTCGAAAAGCTTGGGGGATTTTTGTTTGTTCATCACTGAATTTGGGCGCGAATGGCATCTCGAATCGCAAGGAATTGTTCCTTAGAAGTATTCCCATAGTTGTTAATAAAGTCAATTTCAACCCCATCATGAGGATATCGTGGGATTAAGTGAACGTGGAAATGAAAGACCGTTTGTAAGGGTTTCTCAGTGTTGATTAAGACATTGAGACCAATTGGATGAAATGCGTTTTTTAATGCATTCGCAAGTTTTGGAATCACCCGGAAAATGTCCGCAGCGACATTTTCATCAATATCATAGAGATTCTTATAGTGTTGCTTCGCGACAATCAAGGTGTGACCTTTCGTCGCTTGTGAGATGTCTAAAATAGCAAGAACATTCTCATCTTCATAGACGACATTGGTGGGAATCTCCCCAGATAGAATCCGACAAAATACACAATCCATTTTTATTCCTCCTTATTTAACTTATTGATATATTGAATGAGTTCAAATCCATCTTCAATCCAAACATCCGGATTGGCTAATACCAATTCATCATATTTTAAACTATATCGAACGCCAACAGTAGGAATGTGAGCGTTTTTCCCTGCTTCAATATCTGTGGCGTTATCGCCTACCATTACCGCCCCAAGGGATGAGAGTTTCTCCATTGCTAAGAGAATTCCTTCTGGGTGTGGTTTTGGGGCGGAAACATCATCTAGTGAAATCATCATATCAAGGAATGGATTAAGTCCAAAGTGCTGGATGGAGGGCTGAGCAGACGCAGTGAATTTCGTAGTGATTATCGCTTGTTTATATCCTTTTTGATGGAATGTTTGAATGGCTTCCTTCATTCCCTTAAAGAGAGATATCACCGAAAATTCGTTGGTTTTATAGTAATTCAAGTAAGTATCAACCATCGTTGAAATCAACTTGGAGTCGTTTGTAAATCGCGCGAACGTTTCCCGTAAAGGAGGACCCATCATAATTAACAAATCGCTGCGTGAGAGGGGGAGTTTGGGAAAATGAGTGTCAAAAGTATGGCGAAACGAAGAAAGAATTAATTCATTGGAATCAACAATCGTTCCATCAAGATCATAAAGGATTGTGTCTATGTATCGCAAGAGGCATCACCAATTTCATTATATCAAAGCTCTATGACTTTGTCTTGTCATCAGGAAACATTCATTCGATTCATCCAAAAAATCCAATAAACCGCGATAAATTCGAGTACAAGCGAGTGATTTCGACGATTCCCTGGGGAAAAAGGTCGTAATTGTGCTATAATGGCTGGTGGTGATTTCATGAAAAAACGGGCGATTATAATTTATAATCCGAAAAGCGGGAAACAAGACTTTCAAAGCAAAGTAGATTGTGTCATCGGACGAATCGAATCCGCTGGTTTTCTCGTGGACTCTTATGCGACTGCTTATCCTGGACAAGGGACAGAACTAGCTCGTGTTGCCTGTGAAGAACAATACGATTTATTGATTATTGTGGGTGGGGATGGCACATTTAACGAAGTCGTAAACGGCATGATGGAATACACCAAACGCCCTGTGATTGGATACATTCCTGCGGGAACCTGTTGCGACATCGGAAAAAGTTTAGGCTTATCCAAAAAAATAGATCGAGCGATTGATATCATTCTCCATGAATCGGCTGTAAAAATGGATGTCGTTCGAGCGAATGACCGCTATTTTTGTTATGTATCTGGAAATGGCGCTTACATAGATATCTCCTATGTTACAGACTCGCGATTAAAGCGGAAAATTGGCTATTTTGCCTATCTTATCAAAGGATTAGAAGAATTGTTTACCATCCCGAAATTAAGAATGACGATTGAGACCAATCAAGGACAAATTCATGGAATCTATTCCCTGGTCTTAATTATTAACTCTAAACGTGTTGCTGGGATTAACATGATTTATAAACCATCTCTTGATGATGGATTGGTGGACGTTGTTTTATATCGTTATTTGTTTCCTTTGAATAACATCATTTATTTCTTCTCCTTTTTACTCCCTTTTTGGTCGACTCCCTTAGTGAAACGATTTCAAACCACAAATTTGAAAATATACACAAACTCCAAATCACGATGGAACGTCGATGGGGAGTCTGGTGGGATTGGCAATCAAGATTTACAAGTATGTAAACAAGCGATCGAGATCATCGTTCCAAAAACCATCCAAAATCGCTATTTTAAGAATCAACATAACTAACAATGGCCGAAAGGCCCTGTTTTTTTGAGGGTATTATGAATGAAATCATTGTCGTAGAAGGACTCCACGACCAACAACGGTTACAACAATTTAATCCGAACATTGAATGTATCATTACGAATGGATCAAGCATTAGTGAAACAACTCTTTGTTTGATTGAAAAAGCCCATACACAACGAGGTGTTCTTTTGTTATTGGATCCGGACCATCCAGGGCGAATGATTACAAATACGATTGTTTCACGGATTCCCAATGTGAAAATTGCTTTTCTTGAAAAGCAATCCGCAAGAAGTAAAAATCAAAAAAAAGTCGGCGTTGAACACGCAACAGACGAAGCAATCGCGAAGGCATTATCACAATACTATCGAGTTGAAAGTATACCATCGACCCAATCGAACCTGACCATGCAAGATTTGAACTTGTTAGGATTGCAAGGCCAAGTAGATTCAAAAGAACGAAGAATGAAAGTGAGTGAAGCCTTTCATCTTCCCCCTTGTAATGCCAAAACCTTGTTGAAATGGTTGCGGCTATTTCAAATTTCGTGTGATAACATAAAGGAGGTGCTAGAGTGGCAAAACTAAGTTCCAACCAATCGATTAAAGAACTCATCGCGAATAAGCAATTTCATATAAAAAAGCATTTTGGCCAAAACTTCCTTACGGATGATAATATCTTACGGAAAATTGTTGCCCAAGCGCATATTCAACCTACGGATGGTGTCATTGAAATTGGACCAGGATTAGGTGCGTTAACCACCCATTTATTACAAACCAATGCTAAGCTACTAGCTTATGAAATCGACACAGATCTCATTCCCTTACTGAAACAAGAATTTGGCCAAAATAAGGGTTTTACCCTGCTTCATAAAGATATCCTAGAAGCCGATATTGATCAAGATATCAAAGAGCATTTAAAGGACTCTTTGGACATCGTTGTCGTAGCTAATCTTCCTTATTACATCACCACTCCGATTTTAATGAGATTCCTAGAAACTTCTAGAAGAGTGAACCGTTTGGTTGTTATGATGCAACAAGAAGTCGCCCTTCGATTGACATCAAAACCAAGTACCAAAGATTACAATGCTTTCAGTATCATTGTTCAATATTTAACAAAAGCATCGTATGCCTTCAAAGTTCCTAGAACCGTCTTTATTCCACAACCTAACGTCGATTCTGCGATTGTGGTATTAGAAGTTCGCCAAGATCGACTCTTGCCAGAACCCTTGGAGAAACCTTTCTTTGATTTTGTCCATCGCTGTTTCCAACAACGACGGAAAACCTTAGTGAACAATCTCATACAGGGTTCCAAAGCAATGACACGCATCGAGATTGAAACACTCCTCCTCCAACAAGCAATCCCCTTAACCGTTCGCAGTGAACAACTCACTATCGAACCATTTATCCAACTGTTTAAGGCAATCCACTCATTCCAATGAAGCGATTGGTAGGATTTCTATCGATTTTTGGGGTTGTTGTATTTTGGGGAATTTCATTCATTAGTATCAAAGTTGTCTTAGAAGTTGTTGATCCGATTGTATTAGGATTTCTACGATATGTTTTAGCGGTTTTATTTGTTTTAGGATTTGTCTTATTCAAACGCATTTCTTTACGGGTTCCGAAACGAGATTTATTCATCTTTTTTATTGCAGGGGTATTTGGTATTTTCTTGTATTCTGCTTTAGAAAACGTAGCGATGCAATATGTCAGTGCTGAAACCGCTGCGATTATGACCTCTTTGGTTCCACTAACTATTATGATTGCAAATCGTTTGGTCTACAAAGAGCGCTTTAATATCCGTTATGTGGTTTATGCGGTTTGCTCGATTGTTGGTATTATTCTTATATTACTTCCAAGTGGAACACAGGACGTTCTTTATCCGCAACAAGGGTTAGGCGTCTTCTTACTCTTTTTGTCGATTGTTTCGTGGACAGGGTATGCCGTGGTAACCAAAAAAGTGGTGGAGAAATATCACACCATTAAAGTAACGGCTCTCCAATCCATGATGGCCTTACTAGCCTTTTTTCCAGCTTTATTTTTCCGTCCACTTCCTGATGTTTCTATGTTTCAATGGCATCACCTCTTCCATCTATTGTTTCTAGGCATTGTGTGCTCGGGCTTGACATATCTTTTATTTATACATGCGATTCATCGGTTAGGACTTTCGATTCCAAATATCTTTCTAAACTTCATTCCTTTGGTTACAACCTTAGTAAACGGAGTCATTCTTGGTGTTCCGATTGGCCTTTTATCCATCATTGGGGGATTGATTGTCATCCTCTCCATGACCTTATTAACGGTTGACCGAATGCGAGAAGCCATCTAGAGAAATCCTCACAAGAATTTCTCTTTTTCTTTTTAAGAAAATATAGTATACTGTATGTAACCATTTTCATAGGAGGTTTTATTCATGAAAAGGATTGTTCTTGTGCTGTTATTAGCGCTCGCTACCTTTACTTTGGTGGCTTGTGATACCTCGACTACTTTGTCATTAACAAGTAGCGAGTCGACGACTACGTCAAACGATACCCAATCTACAACAACAACCACAACCACGTCAAGCGATACTCAAACAACGACCACAACATCAGAAACCACGACCACCACAACCTCAGGAGCTACTCCCTTAGCAGATTTAGTTCCTGCTGAATGTCAAGAAATCGAAATCGTGGATGGTTGGATTCCTGTTTTTTGTGATGAATTCGAAGAGTCTTTTGGCGAATCCATCATTGATCCTAATAAATGGGTCTATGAAGTAGGAACTGGAAACTGGGGATGGGGAAATAATGAAGCCCAATATTATACCTATCGTCGTTCTGAAAACACCAAAGTTGAAGATGGTGTGTTAAAGATCATCGCTTTGAACGAAAGTTTTGGCGGGAAACAATACACATCCACTCGTTTACGCAATCGCAATGGAGTCGAGTTCTTATACGGCAAAATTGAAATGCGCGCAAAAATCCCCTTTGGCAGAGGAACTTGGCCAGCATTTTGGATGATGCCACGAAATTCTGTCTATGGTGGATGGCCCCGCAGCGGTGAAATTGATATTATGGAACATGTTGGATACGACATGAACCGCATTCATGGAACGATTCACACCGAACGCTATAGTGGTGTAAACGGTAGGGGAGGCAGTGCCAACATCTTAGTATCTCAAGGTCTCATTCCTCCGATTGATGTCGTCAATCAATTTCATGTCTACAGTGTCATCTGGGAAGAAGGGAAAATAACCTGGTATTTTGATGGACATCCATTCTACACTGTTGGATTTGACCCTAACTATGCAAGAAGCAGCTATTTATATCCTACAAATGTCGATTGGCCTTTTGACCAACCATTCTATATCATTATGAATTTAGCCATTGGTGGAGAATGGGGAGGCGCTTTAGGAATCGATAACACGATTTTCCCACAAACATTCACCATCGATTATGTTCGTGTGTACCAAAAAGATTATTATACAGGGGACCAAGAAACTCCTTCGATGATTTCCAATCTCCGGACATTACATAAAACAGCAACGACCGCTTATTTAACGTGGAACCAAGCTACAGACGACCTCCGCGTTAGAAATTACCTCATCTTCGTGAATGGAAGATTAGTGAAGACCACATCTTTATGGGGGATTCAGTTAACAGGATTGACCGCTGGAGACCACTACATTCAAATTTTTACCGAAGATTATGCAGGGAAACTATCCGATGCATTTGAAACCTATATCACAATAGATGCGGAGTAAATCGATGAAGAAAAGCTTGTTATTCCTTCTCTTAAGCATCACCTTGTTTACGCTCGTCGCGTGTCAAACCACGACGTTAGAAACTACCACTTCAATCACTACTTCTCAAAGAACAACAACTACAACAACGACTACAACCACTACGACAACGACTACTTCACTCCCAAGCACCACGACAACCCTTGACCCCAACAGTTTACAAGCAAATATCCCTGCCGATTGTAATCTAGCTCCCATCGAAGGGGGATGGATTCCTGTTTGGTGTGAAGAATTTAATTACACTGGCGCAGTCGATCCAATGAAATGGCGTCATCAAGTTGCTGGAGGCGGATTTGGAAACCAAGAATTACAATATTATACTGCACGACCAGAAAATGCTTGGGTTGATGGGGAAAAATTAGTTATCACTGCCATCAAAGAAACCTACGGGGGACACGCCTATACGTCTTCCAAAATTTGGACGCAAGGACTCCACAATTTCAAATATGGAAAATTTGAAGTTCGAGCAAAAGTTCCTAGTGGTGGAGGAACTTGGCCAGCGTTTTGGATGATGCCGAAAAGTTCTGTATACGGTGGGTGGCCCAATAGTGGAGAGATTGACATTTTAGAACATACTGGCAATAACCTGAATACTGTATTAGGAACCGTTCATACCGGAAAATACAATCATATCTTAGGAACACAAATTGGGTTTACTCGCAGTGTTCCAGGATTAAGTGACGATTTTCATATTTATTCGGTTACATGGAATGAGTATAGTTTCTCTTGGTTCATCAATGGATTAAACTATGGTACATTAACCTTTTCTCCTGGACAAAATCTCGACGTAGAAACCTATATGGCTTGGCCTTTCGATCAAGAGTTCTACATGATTTTAAACCTTGCAATGGGAGGGGGACTCGGGGGAACAGTGGACCCCAATTTTGTATCGGATACCTTTGAAATCGATTATGTACGCGTCTACCAACGCGATCACGCGGTTGGAGATACGACGCCACCATTTATGCCAACCGATGTGGAAGCAGTCAGAATTACTGCTAACTCAGCCTATTTAATTTGGTCACGTTCCTTTGATAACCGTCAAATCAGACAATATAATATTTATTTAGAAGGGGTTTTAGTCAAACAAGTTTCCTTAAACACTTGGAAACTAAACAACCTCGCTGCGGACACGACCTACTCCTTTGAAATTGAAGCTGAAGACTATGCCGGGAACAAATCAATCAAAGTGCCGATTACATTTAAGACCTTGCCTGCAGAATAAAAAAGAATCCTCAAAAACTCGTTGACAATAAAAAAACCCTATGATAAGATACTCATAGCATTTCCCTTTAAAGTAGTCCAGAGAGGCTAAAAAGAGAAAAATAATCATATCAATGGTCCTGATTATTGGAATCTTGTTCCTAAGTCTCTTTGACTTAGGACTTTTTTTTGGGAAAAATCAAAAAAAGGAGCATGACCATGGAACGATTGTTGTTAGAAGCGCATCAAAAACCAAAAGCAGGAAAATGGATTTTACTCTCCCTTCAACACGTATTTGCGATGTTTGGTGCTACCGTTTTAGTCCCACTATTAACCGGACTCGATATTGGGGTCACTTTGATAGCCAGTGGGGTTGGAACCCTGATTTACATCTTATGTACCAAAGGAAAAGTTCCGGTTTATCTAGGTAGTAGCTTTGCTTATATTGGGGCTTTACAAGTCTCTGCACTCAATTCTGCCCTTGCATTAGGAATTGGGGATGGTGCAGATTTGAATCTTGTAACAGCAGCGATTCGAGCGAATGAAGTATCCTTCCTTCAAGTCTATGCCAGTGGATTCTTAGGATTAATGGGTGTTGGTCTTGTCTATATCATTGTTGCTTTAATCATTCGGCTTGTTGGTAGTGGCTGGTTAAAGAAACTATTACCTCCTGTGGTGATTGGACCGATGATTATTATCATTGGGTTAGGCTTAGCTCCAGTAGCGGTCTCATCTTCAGGATTAAACAATGCATCGGGATGGCAAATACCAGTTGTCTTATTGATTACAGCGGCTTTAGTAGCAGGATTGTTTATCGGATTCCATCACTTAATCAAACTTGTGAAGAATGACAAAGTAAAACATCTTCTACAATCATTGAATTTCCCGGTTGTAGCCGTAATTGTGTTATTATTGGTTCCTGTCCTAGTTACAGTATTGGGAATCACCTTAACAGCAGCGATGGTAGGGCCGATTGTTGCTTTACTGAGTTTTGCAGCGGTGGTGATTGTTGCTTTACTAGGAAAAGGCTTTGTGAAAGTGATTCCGTTCTTAATTGCAGTTGTCATTGGTTATTTTGCGGCGGTTCGGTTTGGAGTTGTTGATTTAGCGGTTGTCTTTGAAGGACATCAATTCTTACAAATGCCAGCATTTACCGTTTTTGGAACGTACACGTTAGATTGGAGTTCCACTCTCATGTTCTTACCGATTTCATTCGTGACCATCGCAGAACACATTGGCGATCATACGGTTTTAGGGGAAATCTGCCAAAAAGACTTTATCACGGATCCTGGTTTAGATAAAACCCTTCTTGGAGATGGAATTGCGACATTCGTAGCGGGAGCCATTGGTGGGCCAGCTAATACGACCTATGGAGAAAACACTGGAGTTGTTGCGATGACACGTGTGGGTAGCGTATGGGTTACCGGATTAGCGGCCATCTTTGCGATTGTCTTAGGATTCTTTGGTTATATTCAAGCGTTCATTCAAAGCATTCCTTGGTCGGTTATCGGGGGAATGACCATCGTCTTATATGGACTGATTGCCGGAAATGGTGTGAAAGTTCTTATCAAAGCGAAATTAAATCTTGGTAATATGAAGAACTTAATTATTGTCGCTACAATGTTAGTCTTAGGGTTAGGTGGAGCGCGGTATAGCGCAGGTAACTTTGCCTTAATGGGAATGAGTTTAGCAGCGGTGATTGGGATTTTCTTAAACTTAATTTTACCGGATGAAAAAGAAATCAGTTCCCTCTAAAAAACAATGAAAGTTGAAACAATAGAAGGCTCCGATGGGGCCTTCTTTTCGATGGTAGCGCTTTAGTTTTTCTTTTAAAATGATGAATATTTATGATATAATGAGGCCGGTGATAAGATGAAACGGATTTACCCTTATGAAGATATGGTTCGCATGGTGAAGCGAATTACTCACGAAATCATTGAACGAAATCCAAAACTAGATCAAGTGATTTTAGTGGGGATTTTGAAGAAAGGATTACCGCTTGCGCGGATGATCCAAGAGAATCTCGCGCTATATGAACATGTTAGCGTCCCTATCGTTGGGATTGATATCTCCGAGTATCGGGATGATGATAAGCGTTCGAGTGCAAAAAATCCAAACTTACAAGTAACCAATAAAGTTTGTATTTTGGTCGATGATGTCTTGTTTACAGGGCGGAGTGCAAGGGCAGCGATGGACGCCTTAATTGATTTTGGAAGACCAGCCAAAATCCAATTAGCCGTGTTAGTCGACCGTGGTCATCGGGAATTACCGATTCGCGCGGATTATGTTGGGAAAAATATTCCCACTGCAAAAGAAGAAAGAGTAGTTGTGGATATGACCTCGGAAGCACCGGGGATTTATATAGAAAGAGTAGAGGGTGAGTATGAACATGCTTAAACAAACCGATCCAGTATTACATGATATTATTACTCAAGAAGTCAATCGTCAAAAATCACACGTAGAACTAATCGCTTCCGAAAACTTTGTTTCCTTAGCGGTATTAGAAGCAGCCGGCAGTGTTTTGACGAATAAATACGCTGAAGGATACCCCAAAAAACGGTACTATGGTGGTTGTGAGTATGTTGATTTAGCGGAAGATTTAGCAAGAGAACGACTCAAAGAGTTGTTTTCGGTTCAATATGTGAATGTCCAAGCCCATTCAGGGTCAACCGCTAACATGGGGGCGTACCGAGCGATTTTAAAACCAGGAGACACCGTTCTTGGATTAGCCCTTGATCAAGGGGGCCATCTAACCCACGGGCACCCCTTAAACTTTAGTGGCATTGATTACCATTTCCATCCTTATTTTGTGTCTAAAGATGAAGAAACGATTGATTATGAAGAATTAGCAAAACTCGCTCAAGCTGTGAAGCCAACATTAATCGTTGCGGGCGCATCAGCGTATCCAAGAATTCTTGATTTTAAACGCTTCCGGGAGATTGCGGATTCCGTTGAAGCCTTGCTTATGGTCGATATGGCGCATATCGCGGGACTCGTTGCGGCGAAACTTCATCCCAATCCTTGTGATTACGCAGATATTGTAACTTCCACAACCCATAAGACTTTGCGGGGTCCAAGAGGGGGTATTATCCTTACCAATCGTCAAGACATCGCAGAAAAAGTGGATAAAGTTGTCTTCCCAGGAATCCAAGGGGGACCGTTAATGCACATCATCGCAGCGAAAGCAGCGGCGTTTTATGAAGCATTACAACCGGAATTTGTGGAATATCAAAAACAAGTCATTCTCAACGCCAAAGCAATGGCTGATGAGTTTATGAACCTTGGATATCATGTCGTGAGCCACGGCACAGATAATCATTTACTTTTACTGGACGTTTTGAAATCGACAGGGCTAACCGGTAAAAAAGCGGAAAATTTATTAGATTCTGTTCATATCACATGTAATAAAAATACGATTCCCTATGATACCCAAAAACCCTTTATCGCCAGTGGAATTCGGCTTGGTTCTCCAGCGATGACGACCAGAGGATTAAAAGAAGCAGAGTTTCGTCTCATGGCTCAGTTGATTGATCGGGCGTTAAAAAACCCCACCAATATCGATGAGTTAGCGACAGTCAAAGCGGAGATTATTGCTCTTACTGATCGTTTCCCCTTACCTTATTAAGATGAAAAAAGTCTTGGTCTGCGCAGAAGATAAACTCTTCTGCTATCAAATCGATCGGTTATTGAAAACCAAACAAATAGCCTATGACTTGATACAAGGAAAAGCATCGAAAGAAGATTTACTTCGTTATGAAGTGGTCCTCATTCATGCGTCTTGGCGATTACCAAGTCTTTTTGTCTTTGTGGAACACATCGTCTTGGCGAATGGACCGATGGTGTTTATGATCCAAAATACAAGCGGTCTTGGCAGTTTTTTTCGAATTGCTACCCATCCTCTTTTTGCCCAAATTCAAGAATTAAAGCTAGATATTGAACTCCCCATCGCACTGGACTTGGCATTTAAGTTTCTTCAGGAAAAAAAGCGATTAGAAAAACTGACTAAATCCGCGCAGAATAAAGTCGAAACCATGGAAAAATACACAGAAGCGAAAAAAACATTACAGCGCCAAGGACTGACTGAAGAGGAGGCTCATCAACACATCTTAAAAGTTGCGATGGACCATCAAATCACGAAGCATGCGGCGTGTTTGAAGATTTTAGCAGAAAATAAGGAGTAATACTTGCAAGATTGTTCAATACCCTCTATAATTATCGATTAAAAGGACAATGGCGTCCTTTCAAAATAACAGAGAGGTCATCGACTTTGAAGAGTGCGTTGCATTGTCTTCCAATTTGATGAAACAACAAAACAATGGCAAAATATACCAAAGAAGAAATTCTTCGTAGCGCGAAAGAAGAAAATGTGCGCTACATCCGTTTGATGTTTACCGACATCAACGGCACCATTAAAAGCGTGGAAATCCCAGTAGGTCGATTAGAAACTGCTTTAGATGGACGTGTTATGTTTGACGGCTCCTCGATTGAAGGATTTGTCCGAATCATGGAAGCCGATATGTACTTACGTCCGGATTACAATACTTGGTTGATCTTCTCGTGGGAAGAAACCGCGTATGGGAAAGTTGCTCGCTTGATTTGTGATGTGTATACTCCGGACGGGAAACCCTTCGCAGGAGATCCACGAAGCAATTTAAAACGAGTGGCTCAACGGATGGAAAAATTAGGATTTTCTGCGTTAAATATTGGCTTTGAACCGGAATTTTTCCTCTTTAAAACCGATGAATCCGGTCAACCAAAACTAGAGTTTATGGATCAAGGGGGCTATTTCGATTTATCACCGATCGATGGCGCAGGAGATTGTCGCCGAGATATCGTTTTAGAGTTAGAACGAATTGGATTTACCATTGAAGCTTCCCACCATGAAGTGGCGGCCTCTCAAAATGAAATCAATTTCCAATTTTCAAATATTGTCGAAGCATGTGATAACGTTCAAACCTTTAAATTAGTCGTGAAAAACGTTGCGAGACGTCATGGATTGCATGCGACCTTTATGCCAAAACCGGTTGCGAAAATCAATGGTTCTGGAATGCATACCAATTGTTCCTTAGCCGATTTAGAAGGAAACAATGCCTTTTATGATCCAAAAGATCCCGCTGGATTAAGCTTGGTCGCTCGGAAATGGTTAACAGGGATTTTAACTCATGCACAAGGATTCTGTGCGATTACCAATCCCACTGTTAACTCCTATAAACGACTCGTTCCTGGATATGAAGCACCTTGTTATATTTCTTGGTCCGAACACAACCGTTCTGTAATGGTTCGGATTCCCGCCACTAGAGGAAAAACCACAAGAACTGAAATCCGTTCGGTGGACTGTTCTGCGAACCCCTATCTAGCGATGGCTGTTATTTTAGCCGCTGGATTAGATGGGATTGAGCGTGATCTTCCTTTAATTGGACCGATTAATGAAAACTTATTTGCGAAAACGCCTGCTGAACGGGAAAAATTAGGAGTACATAATCTTCCAGAAAACTTAAAAGAAGCGCTTGATGCACTCAGTAAAGATCAAGTTATCGTTGATGCCTTAGGAAAACACATTTATACCAAGTTCGTTGATTTAAAAAATCATGAATGGGATGATTTCCGGATGTCTATTACCGAATGGGAAATCAAACGTTATTTGAATATGATGTAAAAAGATGCTTCGGCATCTTTTTTGCTTTTATTGAAGGAAATGTCTTTCTCATGTTATAATGAAATAGAAATGGGGTGGGACCATGGAATATCAATCCAAATTGGCATCCAATGAATTAACACAATTGTTTGAGGCAATCTTAGAACTCAAAACCGTCGAAGAGTGTTACCGATTCTTCGAGGATTTATCCACGATTAAAGAATTACAAGATATGGGCCAACGGTTTATGGTCGCGAAGATGCTTTATGATAAACGACCCTATTATCGCATCTCAGAACAAACCAAAGCCTCCACCGCGACGATTTCTCGGGTGAATAAAGCACTCATTTATGGAGCGGATGGGTATCAATTAATCTTAGACCGATTGAAAACCAAAGAATAAATAAAATCCGTGCTCATACGAGCACTTTTTTCTTGGTGTGATTTTTCTCGGAATGGGAACGTTTTTATCTTGATATTCATTTGACAAACACACCAAAAGAGCGTATGATTTTGTCTTGTCTGGAGGATTATTATGAACCGAAAAACGATTATTATTGGCGGTGTCGCAGGCGGCGCCACCACCGCAGCGAGACTTCGTCGCTTAGACGAACACCGCGAGATTATCATAATTGAACGAGGAGAACATGTTTCGTTTGCGAATTGCGGATTACCCTATTACATTGGTGGTGTGATTGCGAACAAAGATGCATTACTCCTTTTAAAACCGGAAGAGATGGCGCGAAAATTTCGCCTTGATGTGCGCGTTTTCTCTGAAGTAACCCAAATCGATTCTACTCAAAAGAAGATAACGATTGAAAATCTTCAAACCAAAGAAGTCACAATCGAAACCTATGACGATTTAGTCATTTCCACAGGTGCCTATCCTGTGAAACCCCCGATTCCAGGTATTCAAGAAGCGAAAAATCTTTTTACACTTCGGAATATCCCCGATGCTGACCAAATCAAACAAGCCATTGAACGAATCAAACCCAAACACGCTGTTGTGATTGGGGGAGGATTCATCGGTATTGAAATGGCTGAAAACTTACATCATCTTGGTATCCACATAACACTAGTGGAGATGATGAATCAAGTCATGACACCACTCGACTTCGAAATGGCTTCGATTGTTCATCATCACATGCGCGACAAAGGCATCAAATTAATTTTAAATGATGGTGTAAAAGCTTTTGAACAGGCAGGAACACAGATTATTTTACAAAGTGGGCTCGTTTTAAATACCGATTTAATCATCTTCTCCATCGGGGTTCGACCAGAAAGCAAACTAGCAAAAGATGCAAAATTAACCATCGGCGAACGGGGTGGTATCTGGGTCAATGAATTCTTACAAACCTCAGATCCATCGATTTATGCGATTGGGGATGCGATTGAAGTAGAAGATTTCATTCATCACCAACAAACTGTGATTCCGCTTGCGGGACCCGCCAATAAACAAGCAAGAATCGTTGCGAATCATTTAGCAGGAAAACCCGAAACCTATCTTGGGACGATGGGGACTGCCGTTGCAAAAGTGTTTGATTTAACCGTAGGATCAACAGGCAGTAACGAAAAAAGTCTTATCAAATTAGGACTTCCTTATCAAGCGATTCATATTCATCCCAATTCGCATGCAGGATATTATCCCAACCCCAAAACCATTTCCATGAAAATCCTTTATCATCCTGAAACGTTAGCCATTTATGGAGCGCAAGCTGTCGGATACGAAGGGGTAGATAAACGAATTGATGTCATCGCAACAGCCATATACGCAAAATTGAAAGTGACGGACTTAAAAAACCTGGAACTTTCTTATGCTCCCCCGTTTTCTTCGGCGAAAGACCCCGTAAACATGTTTGGCTTTGTTAGTGAAAACTTGCAAGGAGAAGTGGAATCCTTCGATGCCAAAGAAGTAGATGATCTACGCAATCAAAACTGTTTCTTCCTTGATGTGCGTGAGGAAATTGAGTTTGAGTTAAGTCATATTCCAGGGGCAGTCAATATCCCTCTATCAGAACTTCGTTCTAACTTAGATCAACTACCTGACAATCAAACGATCTATGTGTACTGTAAATCAGGGGTTCGCGCGTATAATGCTTGCCGGATATTATCACAACACGGCTTTGCTTGTAAGAACCTGGATGGAGGAATCACCACCTATCAATATCTGACAGATGTCGCGAATGAGGAACATGTCTTCCTCGACGCTTTAGAAGATTTAACGCCCAGCGGATTAAACATGGAGACAGTCAAAACAACGCTCCAAGTCAATGCCTGTGGATTGCAATGTCCTGGACCGATTTTAGAAGTCTATAAAGCGATGCAATCCTTAAAAGAAGGCGACCAACTCGAAGTTCAAGCAACCGATCCCGGATTTCAAAAAGACATCAAGGCGTGGGTAGATAAAACCCAAAACACGCTCCTATCGTTATCAAACCAACAAGGAACAATCGTTGCGCTCCTCCAAAAAGGCGCAAAAGGAAAAGAAACGAAAGTTGTTGAAAGCTTGAATGGTACGACGCTTGTTGTCTTTAGTCAAGATTTAGATAAGGCGATTGCGGCGATGATCATCGCCAATGGAGCGCAATCCATGGGCAAACAAGTATCCATCTTCTTTACTTTCTGGGGATTGAATATTTTACGTAAACCAAAACGGGTGAAAGTAAAGAAATCATTCATTGAGAAAATGTTTGGCATGATGATGCCACGAGGAACAGAAAAACTACCGATTTCGAATATGAATATGGCGGGAATTGGCCCCAAAATGATTCGGGGAATTATGAAACAAAAGAACGTTGAATCCCTCCAAGGATTAATGAAGTCCGCTATGGATTTAGGAGTTCGGTTTATTGCTTGTGCGATGTCAATGGATGTCATGGGCATTAAAAAGGAAGAATTAATCGACGGGATTGAAACCGGAGGCGTCGCAACCTATTTAGCTGACGCAAGTGAAAGTAATCATAATCTCTTTATTTAACGATAGAAAAAGGCAACGTCGACTCGTTGCCTTTTCCTTTGGTTGATTTTCATTGAAAACCCAAGAGTACAGGGGTATAATACATGTAGACGCAATGTTAAGGAGGGTTTCAAATGAATCAAACTCTATTAGAAAAATATGCCAAAGTAGCGGTTGTTATTGGGGCGAACGTTCAAAAGGATCAACGCTTAATTGTAAACTCATCGACAGAAACCAAAGAACTTGCTCGCGAAATCGCTCGTCAAGCGTATCTAGTTGGAGCGAAAAGCGTGGATATTTTATGGAATGATGCGTATGTATCACGTTATGGATATGAATACATGTCAGATGAAGAACTCGTTAATATTCCGGAATGGATCATTAATCGGTATCGTTATTACGTCGATCAAGGAGCTTGTTTAATTAGTATTACATCTCCCATTACTGGTGTGAATGAGGGACTAGACCCCAGTAAAATGCAAAAATCATCGGTTGCGGTATCCAAAGCGATTTCATTTTTCCGCAATCACACGATGGCAAACCATACCCAATGGTGTGTCATTGCCGCTCCCAATGAAGTATGGGCAAGTAAAGTATTTCCAAACGAACCCAAAGAGAAAGCCATTGAACTTCTTTGGGATGCCATTCTAAAAGCAAGCCGAGTGTTACCGGACAACGATCCAGTCAAAGAATGGGAAGAACATAATGCCATTTTGGCGAAACACAACCAAATTTTAAATGATTATCAATTTGACCGGCTGCACTTCAAAAACCAATTAGGAACCGATGTTGTCGTTCAATTAGTTGAAAACCACATTTGGGCGGGGGGCTCTGAGCACTCTACCAAAGGCGTAGAGTTCAATGCGAATATTCCCACCGAAGAAACATTTACGATGCCTCATCGTCTGGGAATCAACGGGAAAGTCGTCGCAACGAAACCACTTGATTATCAAGGAACACTCATTGAAGATTTCTATTTAATCTTTAAAGACGGCAAAGTAGTTGAGTATGGTGCGAAGAAAAATCAAGCGACTTTAAAGAACTTACTCGAAGCGGATGAAGGCAGCTCTAGACTCGGGGAAATTGCCCTGATTTCGCACGATTCACCCATTTCGAATTCGGAGATTTTATTCTTAAATACCCTCTTTGATGAAAATGCAAGTTGTCATATGGCACTTGGTAGAGCCTATCCCATCAACGTCAAAAACGGGGTAACGATGACTCCGGAAGAACTTGAAAAAGTTGGCTATAACCAATCCAATGTGCACTGTGATTTTATGTTTGGTAGTGCCTGCATGGAAATGAAAGGAACCACCAAAGACGGTAAGATTGTTTCGATATTTGAAAACGGAAACTTCGTCATCTAAGTAAAAAGGTTCAGACCGCGTCTGAACCTTTTTTAACTTTCTTTTTTTCTTGCTATTTCGTAAAACGATGTCATGTCATCCAGTGAAAACATATGCTTTTTCCCGCAAAAATGACAGACTGTCTCAATATCATGGCCTTCATCCAATAGACTTTTCAATTCGGTGGAACCTAAGGCGATTAATCCACGAGAGAATTTATCCTTATTACAATCACAAGCATAGGATAGATCTAAATACTCCACGAACTCGTGATTCCCTTTCGTGATTTCTTCAATCAGTTGTTCAGGGGTATAGCCTCTTTGAATCAATTCACTGATGGGCTTCATTGCTTTAACATTTTCTTCGATGGCGAGTAAGGACGCTTCTTTTGCACCTGGCATGACTTGCAAAATAAAACCACCACTTGCTAATACAGAATTGTCGTCATTGACTAAAACTCCTAATCCAACTGAAGAAGGGATTTGTTCGCTTTTCGCGAAGTAATACGTAAAATCTTCCGCAATTTCTCCGCTTTGAATTTCTGAACTGGAGGTATAAACATCACGAATTTTCAAATCTTTGGTTACATGGATAAAACCATCATTTCCTACGACATGTCCTACTGCTAGTTTATCATCTAATGTCGACATATGAACGTGAGGTTCACCAAGATACCCTTTAATGGTTCCTTGAGGATTGGCTAACACAACCATTTCACCAATCGGACCGCCTCCATTCATCCGAATGGTTAAGGTTTGGTCCCCTTTATACATCGCGCCCATGATTACCCCAGTTGTTAGCAATCTACCAAACGCGGCTGTTGCGGCAGGCCAAGTATCATGGATTTTGCGAGCTTCTTCAACAAGAGAAGTGGTTACTGCGCCGTAAATACGGACGGTTCCGCCGAAGGCATAAGCCTTCACTAAATAATCTTTCATCTTTATCACCCACATTATTATACATAAAATTGACGATTTCTCCAATGAAATCGATTCGCTCGTTAGCGATTTTGAATCCAGTATTGTTCAATGACTTGATGATCCACATGAACCGTTTGGTGATACACTCCACCACAAGACAGAATCGTTCTCCGAGACCGCTCGTTCGATTCATCACACGTAATCATGACTTCATCAATGCCATACTCTTTTGCTTTCTTCAAAGCAAGTTCTAGCATCAATTTGGCATATCCATTTCCTCGTTTGGAAGGACGAATTCCATATCCGATGTGGCCTCCAATGAGCCGGAGAGTGTCATTTAAGAAGTGGCGAATACTAACCATTCCAATAATTCCTTCTTCATCCGAACAAAACATCCACAAGGTTGCTGGGACACGCGAAGGAGGCAGTAAATTGATATCTTCCATTGTAGCTACATGTTGCAAGTATTCCGCATAGGTAGGTTGCACCACCATCGAACTATGAGGAACCATTTGTTCGTTTAAATCGATCCATTCTTTGACATAAGCAAGAAATGTAGTTTCATCTGCTATGGTTGGTTTCCGTAAATAGAACATCATTATCACCCTTGTTTTATGATATCAAAAATACTGGATTTTAGGAAACCACTTTTTCACAATTCTCTTCCAAATCATTTCTCGTTGACTTCTTGCGTGATTCAAGTATAATCAATGTGAAAGTGGTGGTTGTATGCAATTTAAGATTGGTTCCATTGTGATTCCGAATCAAGTCGTAATCGCGCCAATGGCTGGTGTGACGAACCCAGCGTTTCGAACGATTGTGAAGGAGTTTGGCGCGGGATTGGTTTATACCGAAATGGTTTCCGATAAGGGACTAGGTCACAATAATCAAAGAACCAAAGAGATGGTTATCATTGATTCCTCTGAAAAGCCAATTACGCTTCAGTTATTTGGGGGAGAAGTTAAAACCTTAGTTGAAGCGGCTCAATATATCGATCAATGGACCAATGCCGATATTATCGATATTAATATGGGGTGTCCTGTTAATAAAATCATTAAGTCAGACGCGGGGTCAGCCTTAATGCAATACCCAGAGAAAGTCTATGCAATCGTTAAGGGTGTTGTAGACGCTGTTAGAAAACCAGTAACGGTCAAAATACGTAGCGGGTTTGATTACTTAAATCAAAACGCAGTCGAAATTGCCAAGTTAATTGAACAAGCTGGAGCGAGCGCGATTGCAATTCACGGACGAACGAGAACACAAATGTATAGTGGAAAAGCTGACTGGACGATGATTAAGCGCGTCAAAGGAGCAGTCTCTATTCCGGTTATTGGTAATGGGGACATATTAACTCCAGAAGATGCCAAGCGGATGTTAGAAGAAACAGGCTGCGACGCAGTGATGATTGGTAGAGGCGTTTTAGGGAATCCTTGGCTTGTGAAACAAACCGTGGATTACTTAGAAACCGGTCATTATCATCAACAGATTAGTCTACAAGAAAAGCATCAGGCGATTTTGGAACACATGAATCGGCTGGTTCATAATCGGGGTGAAAAGACCGCAATTTTAGAAATGAGAACCCATGCGGCATGGTACTTAAAAGGCTTACCTCATGCGAGCCATACGAAACAACAAGTTGTCGAAGCGAAAACGAAAGTAGAACTGGAAACGATACTAGATGGATATTTTCAACGCTTACTTCAAGAAGAAGTACTTCGAAGCTCCCTACATTCCACAAATGAATAAGGCGAAGCTCCAATCCCTGAAGATTGCGAGAATTCGCCTTTTTTTAACCAATAATATCTAGATATTGCTTGTTTACTTTATGTATTCTTGATAACGGGCAATGTCGTTTTTATGTAGCGAGACTTGAACGTGAATGCCATCGGGAAGATACTCGGTGGATGTGATTTCAGCAGACTCTTTAAAATAGTTATAGATATTTCCTTTGGAGTAAGGAAGGATGACCTTTACCATTTGGTACTGTTTTTCGATGTAAGAGTCAATGGTTTGAATTAAACGATCGACTCCTTGTCCAGTAAAAGCTGATACCAATACTTGGGGATGGAAGTGATTGGGTGTGAAGTCAGGAACCAAATCGGTTTTATTAAACACATAAACAATCGGGATGTCATGGACTTCAATACTTTTTAAAACATCTTCAACGACTTGGATTTGTTTGGGATAATCGGGGTTCGAGGTATCCACTACATGGAGGATTAAATCGGCTTCTTTGATTTCTTCTAACGTCGATTTGAATGCTTCCACGAGATGATGGGGAAGTCGATCGATGAAACCTACGGTATCTGTAACTAAGAGTTGGTGGTGATTCGTTAAGGTGATGGAACGAGTTGCGGTTTCTAATGTCGCAAACAGCATATTTTTTTCAAACACTAGTTTATCCGCTTTGACAACCGAGTAACTTAAAAGTTGATTAAGCAAGGTTGACTTTCCAGCATTTGTATAACCAGCGATAGCGACGGTAAATACTTCCTCTTTGACCCGTTTTTGACGTTGCGTTCTCCTAATTTTAACTAATTCTTTTAGTTCGGTTTTTAAATGACTGATTTGATCGCGAAGGATCCGGCGATCGAGTTCGATTTGTTGTTCCCCAGGGCCTTTGGACCCGGTTCCACTTTTTTGTCTCGAAAACGAGTTATGCAAACCAACAACACGAGGCAACATATATTGGGCTTGGGCTAAGGAAACTTGTAACATGGCTTCTTTGGTTTTCGCTCGAGAAGCAAAGATATCTAAAATTAGAATAGTACGATCGATGACTTTCACAGCGAGTGCTTTTTCTAAATTACGGATATGAGAGGGGCTTAACTCATCATCAAAAATCACGAGATTGCTATCGTGAGTGGTAATCATTTGTTTTAATTCATCGACTTTTCCGATGCCAATATAGTAGTTTGGAGTCGGAGCTTCAGCGCGTTGGATGATTTGATCAAGAACCACCACATTACAAGCTTCCGCAAGACTTTTTAATTCCATCATTGATTTTTGTGTTTCTTGAATCGAACTTGTTGAAAGGCCAACAAGAATGGCTTTTTCCATATCCATCACCCAGCAGTGATTATATCATAGAAGTCACCAAACTGCTAAAAATATCGGTGAATTATCACATAGTATGTGATATAATAAACTCACCTTTGAGTTGAATAGAGGGCAATTACATGAATCATTTTTTGACTAAGCTTCAATCCATCATTCATTCAACGTTTCTTTGGATTAAGAACCGTTTCGTTTCTCTTTCGAATCAATTACGACAACGACCTAAGCTTGCGGTATCTCTCGTTCTTTTGTCGTTGTTTTTCCTTTTTGGAGTACTTGCAATCATTCAAGGATCAGAACCCCTTAATCAAGTTACTTCACGATTATCTTATTTGACTCGATTGGAAATGCTATATACATCATTGATTGATAACACCTTTATTGGCATCCCTGCGTGGATGTTTCAAACCTATTCGAATTTGCAAGCGATGATAGGGTTTGATGTCTTCAGTGGGTTTTATTTATTGGCGCGAGTTATTTCTTTCGAAAGCCCGATAGCATTAGAAATTGCAATCTATTTAACGCTTATCACTGGAACGTTGTTACTTTATTTCCTATTGAACCGGAACTCCCTACCGAAGTACATTAATGTTTTGTTAGCGATTGGTTATGGGTTTGCAATTTGGTTTGCATCGAAATATCTAGCAATTGAACATCTTTCTTTGTTTGTATATGGTCCACTCTATGGGTGGGTAATGACCTTATTTTTTAAACAATACCGTTTTGTCGTGAGTGCCTTTATTCTTTTACTTGGACTACATAATCCGTTAACGATTTTGCCAATGTTAATTGTTTTAACTCTTCTCTTTATCGTTGAATTGTTTAAATTAAAGGGTAATTCTTTAAAGATTGCCGTGGAATTAGGGTGGTTCTTGCTCTATGTAGTACTCGGATTTGTGATTGTCTTTGTGTTTTATTATCCTGCAATTTCTCAAACAACCATTTCTATTTATGGATCTGGAGCTGTCCGATCGACCTTCGATTTCTTAGGAAGATCGTGGCAAGTATTCCCAACAGATGCGACGTTTGTAGGGTTATTCCGATTTTTTTTCTATCAACGTTTTGTCGACTTCTTTGGAAATCGATTTGTTTACTCGATTGAACTTTGGTTAGTCATCATCGGGTTTATCTTACTTTCTCTAACATCGCTAGCAGTCTTCTTTAAAACCAAAGTCAATCAATTCTTCCATTGGATCGATGATAAATTTGGTGATTTCTACCACAGCCATAAGAAGACGTTGTTAGTCTTGGGAGTTTTTGTTTTCACGGTTTTATTTGGAATCCAAATTAGTATTATTTTGATTCGGAATAGTTTTTATAACAACTTTTCAGATGATATTATTCAGTACTATAGCATCATCACTGACTTTATTGAACAGATTAAGAATGGAACCCTATCGTGGTTTAATTTGAACAACTATTTTGGTGCGTCTTATTTTTCAGATGTGTATTATGTGCCACTCGATATTTTCACACTAGGAACGTTTTTATTCAGTTATGTCATGCCAACAGAACTTGCCTATTCTACCTTTGAGTTAGTTAAGATTTGGGCAGGAGTCATGGTCTTTGCGTACTACTTAACCCTTCAAGGAATGAAACCCCGAACCGTATTTTGGATGGGAGTTGTCTATTTTGTCAGTGGCGGTACCGTCAGTTTTATGGCATTCCCAGTCTTCTTATCCCTTGTTTTCTACTTGCCCCTTGGGTTGGTTGTGATTCATTGGTTCTATCATGGTAAGAAGTGGACAGTCCCTTTATACGCATTAGCCTTAGTGTTGTATGATTTCTATTTGGGGTATACCGCATTAGCATTTGTCTCGTTCATGTTCTTAATTGAAACCTTTAAAAAACCAGATTTTAATCTATTAAAGTTTGTACGTGATGGCGTTTGGTTTTTATCTCTTTTACTCCTCGGCGTTGTAATGTCCAGTGTCATTTTGATTCCAAGCATTCAGTTTATCATTGAAGATACCTACCGACCAGAAGGGTCTTTCCAAGGATGGACAGTGACGATTTTAGGTCAAACCTTAAAACTGTTTTCTCCGAATGTTTATGTCCGGATTGTCGCGAAAATCTTTACCGAGCAAAAACCGATTGGCTTTTATGGATTTGAGAATCATTATGGGCTAGAACACGTGTCGTTATATATTACCATCGTCATGTTTGCGATGATGAATTATATCTACTTTATGAAGGGTCGAATTGCTTGGGTCTACAAGATTGCGATTCCGATTGCGTTATTGTTAATGGTGTTCCCGATTTTCTCTTATGTTTTCTCTGGCCAGTTCTTTACTACGGCATTTGGATCAGGGCATTCGGTATTTTCCAAAGAGTTTTGGGCGATTCAAGATACGCCCTATACGCGATGGATTAATATGTTACCACTGGTCATGACCATGATTTTAGCTCATGTGTTTGATCAGTATGGATTCGAAAAGTTAAAGATGAAATACCTAACCATCACTACCGTTTTATCGATGGGGGTTTTAGTATATGTATTCCAATATTATTATAAGAAGTTAGCTCTAGATACACATTATGTGTCACGTGATGTTTTAACCATCGATATGATTTTAATGGGAGTTGCGATGGTGGTCTTTATTCTCATTTTAGTGTTTGGATGGGCAAAACGACCTCAATGGATGAAAAAACTGTTTTGGGTGGAATTTATTATCGCCTTTATCTATCTTTATTCGGGACCTTTTGCAATTCCCAATAAAATTGATACCTTCCAAGAAATGCGTTCGATTGATCAATTCTTAACCGAATCGATTTCGCAAGAAGATTTCTTCCGCGTTTATGTCGATATTAATCGATTCAATGTGGAACGGTTAAACTATAATCGGATGACAACGTTCCCCACGAATACTGAAATCTTCCACTCCTGGACGGATATGGAAACCAATGAGATTAGTTTTCTACTCTACGGGGCGAGAGAATATCAAACGAAGAATAAGATGAATACGATGGCGCTTTATATTAATCATGTATTAGGCTACCGGTATGTCTTAGTTAGTGCAACGAGGAATTTTAATTTAGAAAGTGATTATTTTACTTTAATCAATCAAAATCAACAATTCCGACTTTACGAAATTACTCATTCTGAGTCATTCCAGGTCTATGAGTCCTTTATGACTTCTGATTTGTTTAAAGTCTACTCCAATGGACCGAATAAACTTGCGGCTCAACGGATTATGTTACAAAATGTGATTGTTTCAGAACCGCTTGAAGGGGTCAATCTCGTGGAGAATACCACATCCACTCCAGGGTCACTTCAAACCGCAAATGCGATGAATACGATCAATATATCAACTTTAGTAGATGAAGTAGGTTCCACAAGAAAGTATTATCGCTATAGTAATGAAGATTGGAAAATTGGGTTTTCAGTTGGGGCGGTTTATATCAAATCGGTGTGGTTAAGTCCACTTAGTTATGGTCGTGTTTTCATGGAGTTTTATGATGGAACCCAACGCGAGTGTGAAGTTGTTGAAGGACAAACGCATCAAGTGAAATGTGAGTTTTGGCAAGAGCCACAATACATCTTCTTTGAGCAAACGGATCGATTCCAAGACAACCTTGAACTTCAGTATCGTTTAGAAGCAGCGATTGATGGGGCGGCTTATCTCATTTATAACTTACCTAATAATGCTTTTGCTTCTG
>Ga0209835_1000432_pt1 | contig 28101 bp, 16 predicted proteins | sample LakKivwa52mmetaG_FD_184138 | JGI IMG/M metagenome (GOLD analysis project Ga0209835, IMG submission 184138) | Anoxic lake water microbial communities from Lake Kivu, Rwanda to study Microbial Dark Matter (Phase II) - Lake Kivu water 52m metaG... | ecosystem: Environmental > Aquatic > Freshwater >... | reverse complement strand
GGATTTCAAAATTCATCTCATCTGTTTCCATCAAAGGGAAGGCACCCTCACAGAGCATGATACAAGCATCAAAACAAGCATCAAAGCTCAAGGCTCGTGCATCCATCTGCAAAAAGTCGATCTTTAGCCCAGCCGTTTCTGCCTTTCGTTTTGCACTTTCGAGTTGAGATAGGGAAAGATCAATTCCCATTATCTGATATCCCCTTTGGGATAGCTCGATACTATGCCTGCCGGTACCACATCCGATATCCAAAATTCTTTTTGCCTTGTCAAAGCCCAATTCTGCTTCGATAAAATCGCATTCACCCACTGTCCCCTTGGTAAAACTTTCCTCGTCATAAGCCTTTCCACTATTGGCAAAAAGCTCTTCATACCATTTTCCCATTTTGTCTCCTAATATCATTGCCGCTTATACAAAGCGTATTTGAGTTCGCTTAAAGTAGCTCTCTTCCAAGACTTGGCTCAATCTTCGGATCAGGTTTCGCCGAATCTCCAAATCCTTGGGCAACGCAGGGTCTTGATGAGCATCGTTGATCTTGGTGCCCACCACAAATTCAATGATGTCGCTGTTGATGAGGATGTCAATGAGTTTTTTTTACGGCATTATTGTGAATGAGATCGAGATTTGCATCTTGCTCCAAAAGTTGCAAGGCTCTGCTGATAGTAATCGTTCCTTCGGTAACCAAATCTATGCCACTCATCGAAGCTGAAGGCGGAATCTCCATACTCTTTTGCATTTCAGCCAGATTGACCGTAACGGGGATTCCACTTTCTCTGGAGATTATCTCGGAAGTATTGCCCCCCCAGATGAAGTGATGGTGGATTGAGGCATAAATCGCATGTATCTACATGGATGATAATACTATATGCAATTCTTACGCCAGATTTGATGCTATGGTAGGTTCTGGAGAATAAGTCGCAAATACAGACTATGTACCGTAACATTCCGATGCTACAACATATCAGCAGGAGTCATTTGCGCCTTTAAAAGGTTGTAAAAGGTACCCAAGCCTACTGGCGCAAAGGACTCATGCGGAAAGGATGGGAGAGACAATTAATTGCTAGAGATATCCTTATGTGTTCCGCATGAGTCCTGTAGCCCCTTTGGCTGTGTTAATAGGAAAAATGTTTACGAAGGGCTACATGACTTCTGCTTAGCTTTCGTTTGCGGAGCTTCGCAAAGCTCCGCTACATTACGTGGAGCACCGTCTTCAGACGGTCGGGTGTGCCAGATTCATCTGGTACAATAGATTTGCTTAATACCACTTGAAGAGCTTGTGCGAAAACAAAAAAATCGGTAGATAGAGTTCTGTAGGGACGGTATTTTAGATAGATAACCAACCCATGAGAAACCAAATGAGTCCCGTAGGGACGGCATAACAATTTTTACATAACAGCATTTACAACAAATAGATAAATACTAGATATGTCGTCCCTACGGGACTCTGGATCAATTCTTGGGGATGATACGTTGGCTATCTAAAATACCGTCCCGATAGGACTCTCCCATAGCCCAAGCTTCATTTTTTCACAGCCTCTGAAAGTGGTGATCCGACCAGATAAATCTTGTGTTCCTAAAGAGGGTAGCTCCGTAGTACGTGATGCTGAACTTGACTGAAAGATATCTTTCGCTACCGATCATGAAAAACGATGCTGAAGTCCAATTCGCTTTGGGTTTTGAGGCTCTGTTTAAACTGCGTTTGCGAATTGAACTCCAAATCGTTTTCATGTAAAGTCCAATTCGCTTTGGGTCTTGAGGCACTGTTTAAACTGCGTTTGCTAATTGAACTCCAAATCGTTTTCATATAAAAGAATGCTGCGACTTTCATCGACAAATCTCCGAAATTCTGCGTGAAGTTTCTTTTCCTTCTCTTATATCCACTGCATCCGCGTATACATTACTTTGATGTATAGCAGAGCTCATTAGGAAAAGGATTGACGGTTTTTGTCAGTTTGTTTATGAGGGTATCAAATAGTAAACTTCTATCAAGGAGCAGGTTATGAAAAAGTATCTAAAGACCTACCCCGATAAGTGTATCGCTTGTCGAGCTTGTGAAAGTGTTTGTTCGAACCTTTATTTCAAAGAAGACAATCCTGAGAAATCATGTATCAGAATTACTCAACTTGCTGATGCAGTGGAGATGAATGCATGCAATCAATGCGAAGCTTGTGCCAAAGCTTGTCCAACCCAAGCCTTGACGATTACGCATCAGGGAGTAGTGATGGTTAATAAGAGCCTATGTATCAGTTGCTATATGTGTATAGCTGCTTGTCCCACAAACTCCATGCATCGTTACCATGGCGGCATCTATCCCTTCAAGTGTATCTCATGTGGTGCTTGTACCAAGGCATGTCCGGTGGAAGCTATCAAAGTAGTTCAGGAATAAGGAGAACCAATGAAAAAAATAGATCGTAAGCTCATTGCTGAATACAGCTATACCCTCAAGCCGGTCGAAAAGGGCTATAACCGTAGAACGCTCTACATAAACGTAGGCGAAAACAAAATCATGGAGAAGCCTGTCTCCGATATGATGATAGATAAATTTGTGGGTGGAAAGGGGTTTGACCTCTACCTGCTCTGGCATGCCATCAAAGACAGTACCCAATGGAACGATCCTGAAAACGAGATTTGCATCTCCTTTGGTCCGCTGTGTGGCAATACAAACTATCCTGGCTCAGGAAAGTCCATCGTTACCACAATCTCTCCTTTGACCGGCATTCCCATTGATAGTAATGTGGGGGGGCACTTTGGTCCTTATACCAAGTTCGCGGGTTTTGACGCTCTGGAGATCCAGGGCAAAGCAGATGAGGAAGTAATTGTTTACATTGATGGTGATAGCGGCAAAATCCAGATTTTGAGCGCACCTGATGAAGAAATCAATAGCCATATCATTGCCGAGAATCTGATAGCCGAGTTTTGTGACGCTGAAGGAAAAGAGCAGTTTGTCTCTGTAGTGTCATCTGGAACGGCTGCGGACTATGTCGATATCTCTTGTTTAAACTTTTCTTTTTGGGACAAGAGACGCAAGGTTGCCAGGCTGAAACAAGCCGGTAGAGGTGGTATCGGCAGAGTATTTCGGGATAAGAAGATCAAGGCTTTGGTGGTAAAATTCTCCGGACTCAAAGGCGATACCAATCATCCTGTTGATCTGGATACATTACAAAAAACCGGTCTGAAACTGCACCGTGAAATTGAAAAAGGTGATAGTAGCCAATGCCACATGAGAGAATGTGGTACAGCGCACCTAACTGAAATTATGAACGATTATGACCTGCTTCCCATCAAGAATTTTAAGTATGGACAAGATGATGCCGCCAAAGGACTTGCCTCTTGGGAATTCAAGAAGATGTTTACCCAAAATATGCCTGATGGTTGCTGGTATGGATGCTCTCTTGCATGTTGTAAAGCTGTCGATAATTTTATCCCCCGCACAGGTCCATACAAGGGTCACAAAGTCTGCGTTGACGGTCCGGAATATGAGACCGTGGGCGGATGCGGATCCAATATCTGTATATGGGATGCCAAGGACGTGGCGGAGATCAATTTCTATTGCGATACCTATGGCGTGGATACCATTTCCTTTGGAACAGCCACGGCTTTTGCGATGGAGTGTTGGGAAAATGGCATCTTGGATATGGCAAAGACCGGTGGTTTGGATCTGAGCTGGGGCAATGCCGACAGCGCATTGGAGCTATTGCATCAAATGGCTCGCGGAGAAGGCTTTGGCGTAATCGTTGGTAAAGGTGTCCGTAAGATGAAAGCCCTCTTTGCCAAAGAGTATGGTGCTGATCCGGATTTCCTGCAAGACATTGGCATGGAAGCCAAAGGCTTGGAGTATTCCCAATACATGTCCAAAGAATCTCTCGCTCAACAAGGCGGATATACCTTTGCCCTCAAAGGACCGCAACACGATGAGGCATGGCTAATTTTTATGGATATGGTAAACAATCATATCCCCACGTTTGAGGCTAAAGCTGAAGCTCTTCACTATTTCCCGATGTTTAGAACCTGGTTTGGTTTGCAGGGCTTATGCAAACTCCCCTGGAACGATATAGAACCAGAAGACAATGCTCAAACTGATGAACCGGCGAAGGTTCCAGAACACGTCCAAAACTACGTTGATATCTATAAAGCCATTACCGGAAAACCCATGGATAAACATGAGCTCATTCGGCAATCCGAAAGAGTTTACAATTTCCAAAAGGTTTTTTGCATGCGTATGGGCAAGGGAAGATTGATTGATGACATCCCTCCCTATAGAGCGGTTGGTCCTGTAACCGAGGAAGAGTATCTCTCCAGACAAGATAGATATGACAAGCAGCTATTGGAAAAGGTAGGAATTGATCCTAAAGGATTGAGCTTGAAGGAGAAAATGCAAAAGACCCGTGCTCACCGCGAAGACCAATACCGCCAATTGATCAACGCTGTTTACAAACGAAAGGGTTGGACACCAGAAGGCGTTCCGACTCTTGAGCATCTCTCAGCCATCGGAATGGATTTGCCTGAAGTACTAGAAGTAGTAAAACGCTATTTATAGTTTAGCTAAGATATAATACATAAATAACTTGAGTGAGCTCACCAGCTCACTCTTTTTTTTTTATCATACTCAAAATCCCGAATATCTGCTTGACAGATTTGCCTCTTTCTGAAATGCTGTATATAGAACTAATATCGTCAAAGGAGTATTGCCATGTTTTCTAAGCGCTTTTACCGCATCCACAGCGTACAAGAAGCACTGTATCAGGTGTTGGCAAAGCTTTATCCCATTACCGTTGACGATGAGGAGGTGTTAGTTAAACTATCTGTGTTTAGCGCAACATTGACACCTCGGTTTACCTCTCGATAAATCCCAATAGTACCCCATCATACCTGTTTTCGCGATACCGGAATGCCCTTGGTGTATAGGTGCATATTCGATTTCACAAGAACCAAACACCACATAACAGAGGTAAACAATGATGCAAGCCCTTGGCAGACAGATACTCGTAGAATTCTACGATTGTGATAAAGAACTTTTGAAAGACGAAAAATACATTGCCGATGCAATGGTAAATGCCTGTATTGTAGGAAAGGCTACTGTAGTCACACATACTTTTCATTCCTTTAGTCCCTTTGGAGTAAGCGGAGTGGTGGTGATCGCTGAATCACATGTAGCTATTCACACTTGGCCCGAATATGGCTATGCTGCAGTCGATATCTTTACCTGTGGTGAAACAATTGAACCATGGATACTTTTCAATCACCTAAAAGCTGCTTTCAACTCCCAGCAAGCTAGCAATATGGAGCTAAAGCGAGGACTCTTTGAAACCAACGGTGAAAAGATTCTCTTCAAGCCGGAGAGTGCCCAATGAAATTGTGGTGTACAGATTATCACAGCCCGTCAAGGGGTTTAAGCTTTTGCATAGAACAGACACTCTATACCGAGAATAGCGAATTTCAACGCATAGATATCGTAGAAACTCCGGATTTTGGCAGAGTGATGCTCTTGGATGGAGTCTATATGCTGGGCTCCAAAGATGAATTTGTCTATCATGAGATGCTCTCACAACCTGCCCTCTTTTGCCATCCTGATCCGCAAAGAGTATTGATCATCGGAGGTGGAGACTGTGGAACCTTGAGTATGGTGCTCAAGCACTATCATGTTCAAGAGGCAGTACAAGTCGAGATAGATGAGATGGTTACGAGAGTATCCAAGGAGTATTTTCCACAGCTTTGCACCTGTCTATCGGATTCTCGGGCAAAGCTGGTTTTTGAAGATGGGATCAAGTATTTACGTGATCATCACGATAGTTTTGACGTCATTCTGATAGACAGTACAGACCCGGTGGGTCCGGCAAGTGGTTTGTTCCTCAGGGAGTTTTACGAAGATTGCCACCGGGCTTTGAGAAGTGATGGAATATTGTGCATTCAGTCTGAAAGCCCCTGGATCGATCCCCTGCGGGATTTGATTTCACAGGTCAATAATGACCTATGCTCTTTGTTTCCGCTCGTAAGACCCTATTTGGCAGCAATTCAGACCTATCAAGCAGGTTTGTGGATGTTTCAGCTTGCTTCCAAGAAACATGATCCACTATCTGTGGATGCAGAGCAGAGAGTTTCTCAATCCTCAATCAACTTCAAGTATTACAATCCCGAAATCCATCGGGCGTGTTTTGCCTTGCCCCAGTTTATCAAAGAATTGGTCAAAACCTATTGAGGATATCAACTGCTAGCTCAAAACGGGCTTGGTAATCCATCGCTTGATCCAGATCAATATAAATCTTGATGCCCTTGGAAGCATCTATTCTGAAAGATTGCTGGATGCCGGAGCAAAACTTGAGGACACGCTGTTGCGTAGGAAGTGCTTTGGGATCAAACTCAATGATGAGTTTTCCGGCGCGTATGTTGCAATTTTGCATTTGCTTTTCTTTGATGAGGATGTTCAGCTTAAAGTGCAGAAGTAGCCATTCAGCCTTTTGGGGCAGAGCGCCAAACCTATCAATCAATTCATTTCTAAAACCCGCTATCAATGAAGATTCCCCCACTTCGCTCAGTCTCCGGTAGATGCGTAATCGTTCTTCTTCATTGTCGATATAGTCCGCGGGGAAGTACAAATCCACATCGCTTTTTAAGCTTTTCCGCTGTTCTGGACTTTCCTCGGAGAGAAAGAGTTCTGGCTGATCTTTTTGGATTGACTCTACTGCCTTTTCGAGGAGTTGGTTGTAATAATTAAAGCCTATTGTCTGAATCACACCGCTTTGTTTGATCCCCAAGATCGTACCAGCACCACGGATTTCCAGATCGCGCAATGCAACCTGAAAACCAGCACCGAGGTAGTCATACTGAGTCAAAGCTTCCAAACGTTGCTTGGCATCTGAAGTAGTGGCTGGAGGCAGCAAGAGATAGGCATAGGCACGTCTATTGCTGCGTCCCACTCTGCCTCGCATTTGATACAATTGTGCCAAGCCAAAGGTATCTGCCCGATCAATGATAATCGTATTGGCATTGGGAATATCGATACCGTTTTCAACTATAGTAGTAGAAATCAGGACTTCATAGTCGTTTTCCATGAAGGCATCCATCACCTTTTCCAATTGATGCTCAGGCATTTGGGCATGACCCACGATGAACTTTGTATCCGGCATCGCGTCCCTAAGTTCCATTGCCACGGTCTCAATAGTCTGAACCCGGTTGTGAATAAAGAATACCTGCCCTCCCCTATCTGTTTCCCTGCGAATAGCATCTTTGATTACTTCAATGTCTCGCTGGGTAATAATGGTTCTGATGGGGAGCCGCTCCTTGGGTGAAGTCTGCATCAGGGATATCTCTTTGAGCTTTGCAAGAGCCATGTTCAGAGTCCTGGGTATCGGAGTAGCAGACATGTATAGGGTATCTACGTTGCTTTGAAAACGCCGTAGTTTTTCTTTGTGCCTTACTCCAAAGCGATGCTCTTCATCGATAATCAAGAGCCCCAAATTCTGGAAATTCACATCTTGAGAGATTATACGATGCGTGCCAATGGCGATATCAATCCTGCCCATGCTCAATGCGACGAGGTCTTTGGCAATTTGAGCCGAGGTGCGAAATCTGCTAAACATGGCTATGCGAATAGGGTATTGTGCCATTCTCTCTCGGAAAACACGATAGTGCTGTTCTGCTAAGAGTGTAGTAGGCACCAAAATTGCTACTTGATAGCCAGACATTACAGCTTTGAAAGCAGCTCTGATCGCTACTTCAGTTTTCCCAAATCCCACATCACCGCAGAGAAGTCTTTCCATAGGAGTAGGAAGCTCCATATCTTCCTTGATCTCTCGGGTGGCTTTTTCCTGATCCGGAGTGTCTTCATAAATGAAAGAGCTTTCCAATTCCGCTTGCCAGAGATTGTCCTTCTGATGAGCAATTCCCAGTCGCTTTGACCTCTCAGCATAGAGATTGACAATGTCTGTAGCAACTAATTCGATCTGCTCCTTTGCCTTCTTTTTGGTGTTTTGCCACTTGGCTGAACCAATCTTGTGCAAGCTCGGATTTGCACCTTCCTCGGCAATATACTTTGATACCAGCCGGAGTTGGAAGGTTGGGACATAAACCCTATCTTCGTCCGCATACCTGATACATAGGCACTCGATATCTTGACCTTCCAAATGAATCAGTCTCAAACCCTCAAATATCCCTATCCCATGATCAATATGGACTACATAGTCTCCAGGTTTGAGGTTGTTATAATCTACTATTTGTTCACCCGGAGAAAATCGGGGGGCATATCTTTTGCGTTTGTAGCGATTGAATATCTCATGATCGGTAAATATTCCCAGCTTGGCATCCGGGATCACAAAGCCATTGTGCAAAACTCCTATATGATGGGCAGATAGCACATCATAATCATCCAAAAGCTGTTGCATCCGATGGCTCTGGCTTTCATTATCAAAGAGCAAGTAGGTTGAAAATACTCTATCCCTCAAAGTATTGAGTTCCCTGGCAAGAGAGGATAGATCACCATTAACGGCTGGTGGAATCTCAAATGGTGCACGTAGATTCCACGAAGCATGCTTGAGGATATGTTCGCTCTGAGACAGGAAGATACTGCTGTTTTCTTTGATCAAAACGGAAATCTGATCACTATCGATCAGCATTGCTGAGGGGGATGGTACTTTGTGTTTGGGTTTGTCTTGAATTAGCTTGGCATATTGCATCATAGCTTGCTCACTGATGTGTCCTGCTTCTTCAAGGATATAAGAGTAGTTATTAAAGACCAAGATTCGCTCTTGCTCATTAAAGAAATCGGCAAAGGTGCACAGCTCCGGTACGAGCATGCTATAGTAGTTTTCGATCCCGTCGAAAAAGCCTTTGTTTTTAGAATGAACCGCTACAGGTGATATGGAATCGATATCATCCAGACATAGCTCGCGGCTGGGAATGATTTTAAGCTGGTGGAGCTCTCCGGGTTCAGACCTTTGGCTATTGAGGGAAAAATACCGGATCGAGAATATCTCATCACCGAAGAATTCTAGCCTACAGGGTTTTTGGGAGGGAGGACTATAGATATCAATAATACCACCCCGGCGTGCAGCTTGAAAGACCTTATTTACTTGATACTCTACCTCATACCCCATTTTGACGAGTTTTGCCATCAACTCATCTGGGTCATATTGCATCCCTGTCTTCAGTTCTATGATATGCTTCTTGATAGTTGAGAGTGGGATAATCCTGCGCATCAAAGCTCTGATCGAGAGGCTATAGATTCTGGGCATAGCACTCATGGTATGCATCAGAGTTTCCATCCGCGTAGCACGAATGGAATAATGTGGAGACCGCTCTTCATAGGGCAAAATCTCATAATCCGGCAAATATGAAACATGATCTCTGCCTACCAAAACACAGAGATCATCAAAGATATCTTCGGCAAGGATATCGTCTTGGGAGATCACCAAAATGTTTTTCCCACTACTTTCCCATGCCCGTGCTGCCAATAATGCTCTGCCCGATAGATTGAGATGAAAAAACTGAACGGGTTCATTAGCTTTAATTATCTCATCAAACTGCCTAAAAAAAGAGCAGTTATTGAGGTTCTTTTTTATGCGTGGATAGAGGCTGTCATGCTTCATTGTCTGTCCGTATAAAAGAGCCAATGATCTTGGTTAGAGTACCCTTTTCAAATGAAATAGTAAGCGTAGCTGCTGCTCCCACACCATCGACATTGAGGATTTTGCCGTATCCATACTCATCGTGAAAGACGCGCTGACCAATCCGGTAGTGTTTTTCGCTTTCCAAGATCACTTTATTTGTTTTGGGGCGAGTTCTCGGTGCCATTTGCAGCATGGGGTCTTCTTTACCATCCAAAAACAAACGTGGATCCAGCTCTTGAATAAACACGCTTGGCTTGGGATAATAGAATGTATCATAGAGCCTGCGAAACTTGACATAGCTCAAACATAGCTTTAGTTTTGCCCTGGTAATGCCAACATAAAACAGGCGCCGTTCTTCTTCAACACCATCTTGAGCATCCATGGACATCCGATGTGGGAGCAATTCATCTTCAACGCCTACGATAAAAATGGTATCAAACTCCAGTCCTTTGGCATTGTGGATTGTCATGAGTCTAGCTGTATCTTGATCATCTTGTACCTTATCCAGATCAGTTTGCAAGGCTATGTGTGGTAAGTAGTCCTGTAGCAATGGCAATCTTTCGTTTTCACGCAAGAACCGCTCCGAAAACTCACTGGTTGCAGTCACAAATTCGATCAGGTTCTCGGCACGGGAGATATCTTTCTGATCTTTGCTATTGCGATAATGCTCAATCCACTTCAGTTCTTCGATGATGCTCTTCACGACTTCCAAGACATTAGCCTTGTCAGCCAGGGATTTAAAACTGGCCATGAGCTGGGCAAATTCTGCCACCTTCCGCTTTCCCCCAGAATTTATTTCCGAGATTTGCTCAATGTATGTGAGGCAGTTAAAAAGTGAACAGCGATATTTTCCGGCATGGGCAATCAGCTTATTGATTGTGGTTTGTCCTATTCCCCGCGGGGGCTCGTTGATGATGCGCAACATGCTTTCGTTATCATCGGGATTGGCGATTACTTTCAGATAGGCTAGTATATCTTTGATCTCCATGCGTTGATAAAAGTATAGAGAGCCCACGATCACATAGGGGATTTTTTGTTGCATAAACGCATATTCCAGATTTCGTGATTGGGCATTGGTGCGATACAGGATGGCAATGTTGTTTAGTTTGGCACCGGATTTCCACATCCCAAAAACTTTTTCAGCAACGCATCTGGCTTCTTGTGTTTCATCTTCAAAGCTTAGTAGTTCAGGAGCCTCACCCCTACCCAGCTCCGACCACAAAAGCTTGTTGTGACGTCTGTAATTTTTTGCAATTACAGCATTTGCCAGATCCAATATCGACATCGTAGAGCGATAGTTTTGCTCCAATCGTACAGTTTTAACCTCATTGTAGTCGCGTTCAAATTCCAAAATATTCCGTATCGAAGCCCCCCGCCAACTATAGATAGCTTGGTCGTCGTCACCTACCACACAGATATTCCGATGTTGATTGGCAAGCTGAAAGATGATTTGAAATTGGGCATAGTTTGTATCCTGATACTCATCAATCATGATGTAGCGAAACATTGATTGATACTTGGAACGGACTTCGTCGTTGCTTTGCAGTAGCTTTGCCGTGAAAAGCAAGATATCATCAAAATCGAGTGCTTGGTTGAGGAGAAGCTGTTGTTGATATAGACGGTAGATCTCTTTGAAAGATTTCATAAATTCGCCAGAAGCTGCCACATCGCTGTCCATGGAATCGAGGTCTTCAGGCAGGAGAAGCTTGTTTTTGTTTTTCCCCAGATAAGCCATCACTTTCTGTAGCGGCACTTTCTTAATGTCAAATCCATGAGCTTTGTAGATTTTCTTTAGTACAGATTTCTGATCGTCATCATCATAGATGGAGAAATTGCTGTTAAAAGCTAAGTGTCTGGATTCAAAACGTAGTATCCGCAGGCAGAGTGAATGAAAGGTACCCACCCACAAAGATCGCACCGAATAGCCAAGGAGTTTTTCCAGCCGGTCTTGAAGCTCTCGGGCGGCTTTGTTTGTAAAGGTGACAACCAAGATGTTCCAAGGAGCTACTTTTTGCTGCTTCAAGAGCCATGCCACCCGGTAAATGATGGACTTGGTTTTACCGCTTCCTGCTCCAGCCAAGACCAAAAGTGGACCTTCGGTGCTTTTTACTACTTCAATCTGACGGCTGTTAAGCTCGGTGGATAAATCGAGAGAAAACATGGGCAAAACCCGGGTTTAATTTGGTACTCTTACAAAAACGGGGGTGGAAAGCCTGCCTTCCAGCCTGCCGTTTGTCCCATAATCCATAAAGCCAGAAACCTTGTAATAATAATCCCCTGGAAAGATATTGATGTGACTGTAGCTATTGGTGCTGAACACGGTATCAATTTTGGCGAAAGTAGAAAAGTAGGATAAGCCCCGATAAATATAGTATCCACTGGTTGTCGCAGAGGAATTGGCATTCCAACTAAGCTGAACATACTTATTTGTTACATTTGCTGGCGAAGGAAGAGCCGTAATACCTGAAACCTGCTCCGGCACGAGAATATCAGCATTGTCATTGGGATCCAGCGGATTTGATCTCTTTAGTCCGCAGCTTAATGTAAGTAAGAGCAGTAGTATCGTGAAGTAGCGATGCATCAAATCTCCTAAAACCTTATTCCGATTCCATCGACGCCGATCTGGATTCCGGAATCATAAAATTCTTTGTAAATCCGATCCCACACTGTTTCATTGTAGGCTTCTGTAGATTGCACTACATCAAACAGGTTATAGCTCCAGATTATCATGCCCAAACCCAGAAAGATAACCGCGTATTGATAGGGCCCTTGAGCTTTCTTGTAATAGCTATCGATATCATCTATCTGCGTGGCGGCTTCATACTTACGGTAGTAATCCATGGATTTATCATAAAAGTATAATGAAGTACCAAAGAGGATCAACTCAGCTCCCAAAATTGCCTGTCCGCGAGTATAATGCTTTGTGCTAAACTGCCCCCAACCGGGAATTATGGCAGATTTTACCACATTAGACCTGATCGATTGTGCTTCCATTTCATAAATATGCAAGAGCTTTTGTCTTGCCAAGAGATCGTTTCGATAGTCTTTGCGATCTCGCCAATCCGCCCAACCATACTTGGTACTATCAGAAAACTGGACGAGATCAAAACTTGCTTGGGCATAGACCCCTAGGCAGGAAATGATTAGAACGAGCAGTATGATTAGTCTTTTCATCACTTTTTACTTCAACAAAGATTCAGAAAGTTTATTCAGAGGAATCACAGCTCTATCCCGCAGATTGACTTGCCAGATAAAAAAGAAGGTTTCTTGGGGAGTGAGGATATCATATCTCGTTTCATATTTATTTTGTCCTGTGGAAAGCATGATTTTCCATCCGCTATCGCGGATTTCTTCGGCTTTATACTTTGTGCTGAGCTCGTTTTTTATCTCAGAAATTCTTCTTTGGATCAAGCCCCCACGATGCTCCATGATGATCCTTTGGGCAAAAGCGGAAGGATTTTTTTGGGCTTCCATGAGGTTTTGCATCTGAAGAGCTTTGGACCTATAGTCTGCTTTATCATCCAATTGAAAAGCAGCATTATAGAGCTTTTGGGCATCTGCAAACTTGCCTGCTACTTCTAGTTTTTCACCATCCAAAAAGAGCTGTGCTGCCTTTTGGATATTGATCCTGAGCGTAAAGAGCCTATCTATTGCTTCCAGTGCAGGCTCATAATCCGGAATTATGTCAAAGGTTTTTTGAAAGTGCAGCAAGGCATTTTCGAAATCTCTTGCATCCAAAAGGCTATTTCCCTTGTCGATAAAACGGCTAGCTATGCTGTTTAAGCGCTGGTCAATCTCTACTTTTTTGGCTGGGTAATACTGCAAAGCGATACGAAAATGACGGTCTGCCTCTATGTAATCTTGCGCAATGATATACATTTCGGCTTGAGCCTGATAATTATCTGCAATCAAGCGATTTAGTTCATCCTGATCCAATACGGGATATCGCGTAAGTTCAAAAAGAATAGCTAAGGCATCTGAATAGTATTCTTGACTGCTCAGTTCTTGAGCATAATCCACTTTATAACGGATAAACCTCTTTACCTGCGCTCGCGCTTGAAGCTCAAAACTATTGTTTGAATAGGTATCAAACAACAGCATATAGTCTTGCCATGCTAGATCGCGTTCTGCATAAATCTCATATAGTGTCGATATTCTCCGAGCTAGCATTTCTGGGATATAGGGAGATTTGGGGATTTCTCGCAAGATTGCATTGATGTAAAATAAGTGTTCGGGGTGTTTTGCGGATTCTTTTGCCCGATCTGCCAACATCCTATAGATATCAGCTAGATTTGCATCAGCCCGTTCGGAATTGGAAAGCTTATAAAAACGGATTGCTACATCGATGTTATCTCTCTTTTGAGCCAAAACTCCCAGTTCGTAGTATGAACTCGAACGCAAAAGTTCAGCCCTAGTAGCCAAAGCACCGTTTCTACTAATGGGAAGATACTCATCCACCTCTTGAATCGTAGCCGCAAAGCGTTTTTTTTCGTATAGCTCTTCGGCATTTTTGAGCCGGTTGATCTCGCATGCTCCCAATGATAGCAATATCAAGAGCAACAAAGTAAATTGCCAGCGATGCATGAGCTTGGTTAGGATCATCAATCACAGCCGATAAATGGTATCTTCAAGGGCAATTTCTAAGCGCGAAGTGGAATTTTCGCCCAACCAATTATCCAGCTCCTCGGAGATTCCATGGTTCAAAAGAATACGGCGAATGGGAAAAGCTTCCAAACGTGTAATCTTTGCTGCATCCGGATGAATTGCATCGATGATCAAAGTATCACAGTTTGCTAGTAATGGGTCAAGGTTATCGCAGCTATCCAGGTCTGCGGTATAAACTAGATTGCCTCTATCGCCTTGGATTACAAAAGAATAACTTTGCATTGGGTTTGTTAGTGCCAGTTTCCGGATTATGGGTTCATACCCATGTAGATGATCATTAGGAGAAGGGCTAATCTCCGGTATAAGCGTGGGTAGCTCATCTACCAAATGAATGTCCAAAGTAAAAGGGAACTTTTCTTCGAAGGTATAAAACATGTGCAGGGTATCCAGAAATGCCTGCGGACGCTCTGGTAAAAAGAGACGCAATGGCTTTGTTCTGCCTTCCAAATACAGCATCTGCAACACCATAAAGATACCGCAAATATGATCCGGATGATAATGTGAAATGACAATAGCATCCAGTTCATTACAATGTAAAGAGTGTTCCATCAATCGTCTGTAAGTGCCATCTCCACAATCGAATAATATGCGCTTACCCCTCAGCTCGACATAGATTGCAGATAGATGCTTTTCCAAGCTCGGCTTACCGGGTCCGGAACCCAAGAGGATAAAATTCATCATTCCTCCTTAGCTTTTTTTAGCTGATTTGCAGGTACGACTATGGGCACCTGATCCAGCTTTCTGCCAAAGATGAGAAAGAAGGCAGCAAAGAGTACTGTAGTAATGAGCAACAGCTCCCTGGAGCCGATTTTAAAGACGATAATCGTCGTCAAAACAATCAACACATTGATCGTATAGATAATAATGGCGGTAACCTTCACAGACCCCAAAACAGTGTTTATCCTATGCGTAGAATGATCTTTACCGCCTTGCATAACGTGCCTGCCATCTCGCTTGCGTGTAAAACTAACCAAAGAGATATCAAATATCGCATAGCTCAAAAGTAAGACCGGTAGCAGGTAAAACATCTGGTCATTTTTAAAATTACGGGCATACTGAGCCATCAAAATCCCCATCGAAGAGAGGAAATAGCCAATGAACATAGACCCAGCGTCACCCAAAAAGATTCTCGCAGGATTGAAATTATACGGCAAAAATCCAAAGGTAGCACCCGCAAAAGAAAGCGATATCAAACCTATTAGTGCCATTGCCTCGGAATTGGCAGTGGTATTGATCAGACTAAAGGCAAAGAAACCCAAGCCCAATATTCCTGCCATTCCACTAATGATCCCATCCATGTTGTCCAAAAAATTGAGCGCATTCATCAAGCCAACCATCCACAAGACTAACAAGGGCAAGGTGATGTAGGCAGAACCAAACATCAAAAACAACTCGCTTAGCTTGTAGTTTGTCAAGATAAACAAAAGACTAACTATGACTTGCCCAATCATTTTAACGATCGGACGCATACCAAATTTATCATCGATCAAACCTATAACCACGATCAATACCGAACCAGCCAGATAACCAATGATGCCAGCATCAAAATACCTGCCCGGAGATATGATTACATCGTAAACACAAAGAGCAAAAAAACCAGTAAAGACACTCAAGCCACCCATCAAAGGAACACTTTTCAAGTGGATCTTGCGAGCCTCTGGTTTATCAACAAAATTGATCGCACGTGCGAGCTTTATAATTAGGGGCGTTAGCCCATATACAAATAGCCACGACATTATGAATACACTTACATATTCATAAATCCTGTTATCCATCCATTACTCCATATTTTTCACTGTTTAGACCACACGGCTACACTGCACAATTTTGTCAATCCCATTTTCTGTTTCTCTGAAAAAGCATACTCAATTGGTATAACGGCTCACACAAAGCGCCTTCGATTGTGAGCAAAAACCCACAATCCGGTAGCGCAATGCATACCAAAATCAGGCATTCAAATCGCACTTTGCGCATTCTATTCCCAAGCATAACATAAATAGCTCTGGGTTGCACGATTATCTGCGTAAATTCTACCACCAAAAAAATCACAACAGGCAAAGAAATAATAGACATAAGACGCTCTCTATCAAGACGATAAATGCTTTTCAGCACTTTTGCTCATATAAGGGCATGCCCAATAGCAATACGGTAGCAATACGGTAGCAATACGGTGAATGACCGTATTGCTACCGTATTGCCCCCCTGAAAGCACATCAAAATGCAATCAAAAAAATGAAGCCCAGAACTCGTCTGGGCTTCATATTATTTACAAGGGTAATCCCTTAGTTTTGGAGGAGGATTTTTCCCTGTTTTTGCTTTCCTGATGCTTGGTAGCGATAGAGATAGATTCCGGATTGGACTTTGTTTCCGTTTTTATCGGCTCCATCCCAGCTCAAATTTGCCGTACCGCTTTGGTCAGCCTCAATCTCATAGGAAACCACAAGCTGTCCTTTGAGGTTGAAAATGGAGAGGGTGAGGGGTTCGTTTGCTTTGGTTCTGATGTCAAAATTGGCTTGGGCGGTAAAGGGATTGGGATACACGTTGATGCTGTTTTCAATGACGGCTAGGTTGTCATCGTTTGAAACACCTACGTTTACAGTTACCACGTTTGAAGGATCGGAGATCATCATGGGGTTGTTAAAGAGCGAACAAACCCAATATTCATAAGTACCAGTTGGGACATACATGTCTGTGAAGGTCAGAGTACTGGGATTGGCAATGGATTGAATGGCAAGACCATTCCTGTAAATCCGATATCCAACAAAGCCTCTGCCATCAAAGTGAATGGGTCTTTCCCAATTGAGTACTACCGTGCTGGGAGGAGTGAATGCAGCCTGTAGATTGCGAGGAGCGGGAAGCTCTTCAATAGGCAAAGTATAGGGGCTAACAACTGCTGTACCAGGCATTTGATGTTCGTCTCTGGGAGTGATTCTCACGGCAATGGGAAATCCCAAATCTGCTTCAACGGTAGTATAAGCAGAGAATACAGCTCCATCAATAGGAGTGGGTACGTTGTTGATGACCCTCATCCATTGAAACTCGGTGTATCCTTCCGCATCAGCATCCGTATCGGAGAAGGTATAATCGGCCGTGAGCTGTTGGAAGACAACCGGAGGACCGGCAACTGATACTTCCGTTGCAACGGGTGCGGCATTGAGAAATCCTAGTCCGGACATAGGAATCGTGATCAAATTGTGTTGATTGAGATTGCTATTGATGGTAAGATTTCCGCTGTATTGCTGTGCAGCGGTAGGAGTAAAGGTGACGTTGATGGTTTGGCTTTGCAATCCAGCAATGTTAAAAGTGTTGGGTGATACGGTAAAAATGGGATTGTCGGAAGCCAAGGTTCCGGAAGCTGCGGCACTGGTAAAATTGGTAATAGTAATGGGAACTGTAGCCGCACCGGTAATGTAGGTATCCGGGAAATTGATAGTATTGTGAGAAACGGGATATGCTCCTACCAAACCGGGGAGGGAGTATTTTACGCCTTGGAGGATTTCCTTGGTTGTAACGTTTTGCAAAAAGAGCACGATTTCACCCTGAGCCATAACCCAAGCTGGATTCCAGTTAAAGGTAAGTGGGATCGTGGTGGTTTCACCGGTAGCAAGATTGATCGGTGTACCTGTCTGGCTGGGAACCATCAAGCGGGTGACAAAATTCAGATGAGTCTGACCCTGCCAGTTTTGAGCAATGCCAGATTCGGTAAGCACTACGTGCAATACAACATTGGTATTTGTATCTGCTTCGGGCTTGGCAACTTCGACTTCGATATTGAAAGCATTGCCGGTTTGGGTTCCGGAAGCTGCTATGGTATAGCGGGAAGCAACCTGCATTCTCTGATTTACCTTTTGTAGGTATCCAGTGTACATGCTTTGAGTTGCACTACCACCAACAGATGGGTTTAGTCCATCAAAAAATGCAGTGGGATAACCGGTTATGGCATAATAAGAGTTTCGGGCATTGGAATAGGTATTGGCATAAGTATCGCCATTGTGGTTTTCGATAATAGCTACGGGATGATTGTTGTGCACCAGGTCATCTGCACCCATGGCAGCTCCCGGGCAATATGGACACCAAGTTCCGGTTCCGATCTCGACAACTACGAGATTGCGGGGCAAAGACATCAAAACTGAAGTCATAGCAACGAGTAGAAGGGCGAGGACAAGACATTTTTTCATACATTTCTCCTTATGGATGATTTCACTCAACGACTATAGTATAAGCAAGTTCGGTTCCCAAACAAGAACAATATTCATCTAAATACTGGAATTATTTGATACCTTAATGGCGAGAGCCGGAAACATTCCGGCTCTCAATATCTTCATCGATTCTGATGAATTAGATAATACCTTGATCCATCATGGCATTTGCCACTTTGAGGAACCCGGCGATGTTTGCACCTTTTACATAATTGACAAATCCATCCGGCTGCGTACCGTTTGTACGGCAAGCTTCGTGGATGCTCTTCATGATCTGATGCAAACGGGCATCTACTTCTTCACGTGTCCAATTAAGACGCATGCTATTTTGGGTCATTTCCAAGCCTGAGGTAGCTACGCCACCAGCATTGGCAGCTTTGCCGGGGGCAAAGAGAATCTTTGCAGCCTGGAAGACTTCGACGGCTTCGGGAGTACAAGGCATATTGGCTCCCTCGGAAATACAGATACATCCGTTCTTTACGAGTTCTTTGGCATCGTTTTCATTGAGTTCATTTTGGGTGGCGCAAGGCATGGCAACGTCAACCGCTACTTCCCAAGGACGTTTGCCCGCGAAGAACTTGGCATTGGTAAAGACATCAGCATAATCTGAGACACGATCATTGTTTGAGGCACGGAGCTCGAGCATATATTCGATTTTTTCTCCGCTTACACCTTCTTCATCATAGATATAACCATCAGGACCGGAAAGAGTAACAACCTTTCCGCCCAATTCGTTGATCTTTTGAGCAGCACCCCAAGATACATTACCAAATCCGGAGAGGGCTACCTTTTTACCTTCGAAGCTCATACCTTTGGTCTTGAGCATTTCCTCGGCAAAGTAAACAGCGCCAAAACCGGTTGCTTCGGGACGAATGAGGCTTCCACCCCAATTGAGACCTTTACCAGTAAGAACACCGGTAAACTCGTTGGTGAGCTTTCTATACATTCCAAACATATATCCAATCTCACGACCACCTACACCGATATCTCCAGCTGGGACGTCTGTATTGGGACCGATATGGCGGAACAACTCACACATAAATGCTTGGCAAAAACGCATAATTTCAGCATCGGACTTTCCTTTGGCATCAAAATCCGAGCCTCCCTTACCGCCACCCATGGGCAAAGTAGTGAGAGAGTTCTTGAATATCTGCTCAAAACCTAAGAACTTGAGGATAGAGAGGTTTACGCTGGGGTGAAAACGCAAGCCACCTTTGTAGGGACCGATGGCGCTATTAAACTCGATGCGGTATCCACGATTGACATGAACTTCGCCTTTGTCATCCATCCAGGGAACACGGAACATGATTGTACGCTCTGGTTCTACGATACGTTCCAGGATATTGCCTTTTACAAAGCGGGGATTGTTTATATAAACATCCCAAATAGTTTCGACAACTTCTTTGACTGCTTGCAGAAACTCGGGTTGTCCCGGATTTCTGGCTTCGACCTTTGCCATGAAATCATGAATGGTCATTTCGATCCTCCATCTATTTTTGTTTTTTTATCCAACCTTTAAACTACTCATAAAGTGTCAAGAGTTTTCACCCAAGAGCTTGGCGACCTTGGGCGCTCTCAGTCTGTGGGCAACCGGAAATCCAGAACCCAATAGAGGTCTGAGGTAAAATCTAAAGTCATCAGTAATGCCATTCCCTGTGCTGTTTATATACTCGTCTGGCATGTGCCTGGTCTTTCCAGCAATGTCTGCAAGATTTTCAAGCTGGTAATTGACGGAATAGAACCCGGTTCTTTGAATCGAGATTGAGCCATCCATATTGTACCAAATTGCAAAGTGAGCAGCTCTCTCTCCCACCTCTCTGGCTTCTCTTTGGTCTATATCGGATACGCAGCCCATAAAGGAACGTTGCAAATAGCCAAATGTATCGGAGCGAACACGTTTGATCTTCAGTTTTTCCTTTACCAAATCAGCCAAGAGGTCACCCAGCATCCCGGAACCGGAAAGCTGAACATTGCCATGTGCATCATGTTCAATACTCTTTGCCATTTTGGTAATGATCGGGACGCCATTTTCATCTATGATCCCTTCCGAAACGGCAACAACGCATCTGCCATAGCGATTGTAAACTTTGTACACATCATCGAGAAACTTATCGCGGTGGAAGGGACGCTCTGGCATATAAATCAAGTGCGGACCATCATCGGGATACTTTTGGGCAAGCGCAGAAGCAGCAGTTAAAAAGCCTGCATGTCTTCCCATTACAATACCAATGTAAACGCCCGGCAGAGCTCGATTGTCCAGGTTTATCCCTTCAAACGCCGAAGCGACAAATCTGGCTGCTGAACCATATCCCGGGGTATGATCGTTGCGGACTAAATCATTGTCTATCGTCTTGGGAATATGAATGGCACGAAACTCATAATCTGCCATTTTTGCCTGATCGTTGACAATTCTAACCGTATCAGAAGAGTCGTTGCCACCGATGTAAAAGAAATATCTTACATCGTGAGCCTTGAGCACCTTGAAAATCTCTTTACAGTAGTTCTCATCCGGTTTGTCCCGAGTAGAAAGCAAAGCCGAGGAGGGAGTATCTGCCACTTGCTCCAAATTGTGTGTCGTCTCCTGTGTGAGGTCAACAAATTCTTCATTAACTATGCCCTGAACGCCTCCAACAGCTCCATAAACTCTTGATACTTGTGGAAACTTGCGGGATTCCAATGTAACACCAACCAAAGATTGATTGATGACGGCTGTAGGTCCTCCACCCTGTGCAACCACCACTTTTCCTTCTAATTTCATCCGATCCTCCCTTGTTCTTTAATCTTATCTTTTACAATATGTTAACATATCAGTCCATTCTGCATAAACCCGTCAAATCCCGAAGCGGACAAGCATTTTTGCTACTAAGAGGCACTTTAAAACATCATGAAAATCTGTAAAGAGAATTCTTGTCTTTACTCAGGATGCGTAAATAAAAAGGAGCCATGCAAGCACGGCTCCTTTTATGCTGAGATGGTGGAGTTTAGAATTCGACAAAACCGAGCACGGCGCGAACCTTGTAAAAGATTTTGTCCGTGGGGCTATTGTGAACAAAGCTAGTAGTTTGAGACGTACCTATCAAGGTGGCTTGCGAACAGGTAAAGCCTGGTTGCGATCCGGCATAGATACGATATTCCCATACACTGATGCCATTGCCTAGATCATCTTGTGTCACGGGATTCCAGGTGATGGTATTTTGCTGTCCCGAGCGAGAGATGTCAATAGACTGAGGTGAAGCTGGCTGTACGTCATTGCTCTGATCCTGATAGTTGACATTGATGCTTTGAGAAGCGAGACTCTCAAAGCCATTGTAAACTGCATGAATCCGATAGGAATAGAAGGTGTTTGTTTCGACTGTCCTTTGGTAGCTGGTTTGGGTAGTGTTTTGGACGAGTTGCCAAGCTTGCGTTCCCTTTCTTTCATAGATATTGTATCCACTAAAGCCTGTGCCAGAGACAGGACTCCACCTCAAGGAAACCAGTGCACCAAGCACTTTCCAGCTAAGATTCTGGGGAATCGACAAATATTGAAGCTGGGGATTGGTATTGCTAACAGTAGCTCCTGCTACCACATTCACATTCAATTGATTGGTAGAACAACCGCTCTTTATTGCTTCCACGGTATAGCTACCAGCAGGTAAAAGCATCGAATATGAGCCGTTTGTATTTGGTTTTACGATATAGCTTCCCGCTTTAATCAAGGCATCTTGGTCTCCGGAAATCTGACCATTGACATAAAGAGTTCCATTTACTCTGCCTGAAGTAGATGTACCCGTTGTATTGGAAACACTTACGTTGTCTATGAACCAGCCATTTCTGGTGACCGAATTATCGGTTTTGAAGAGCCATTTGAACTTCACGGTCTGCCCAGAGTAAGTATTCAGTGGCGCAGTCACTTGAGTCCAGGTATTGAGCACATTGTGATAGCCTGGCCCGCTTAATGCTGGTAAATTGTTGTGCGGATAACCACCGGTTGGAGTTAACAAAGACCAGCTTTGACCATTGTTTGTGGATATCTGGATTTGCCCGCCATCGTAATTTGGCTCAATCTCATAGCGATGATAAAAGGACAAGGAACTATTGGCAGTAATCGTGAACGCAGGAGATACCAACTCATAGGTTGCGTTGTTTCCATATTGACCGGCGAGCACCGTTCCCCAAACTTTGGTTCCACTGTAAGCTCCAGAGTATGTTGATGTTCCCCATTCCCAACCTGGAGCAGGATTGTTTGTAGCAACAAAAGACCCATTGCTTGCTTCAAAGTCATAAGTCATCGTTGTGAGCCCAATCATCAGATTCCAAGATGCAGAAGCCGGGCTTCCATTTTGAGAAGTGATGGCAACGCTTACGGGTATCGAAGTACCGACAGGGCAGCTTGCAGTAATCGTCAAAGGGACTCTAAGCTGATACTTCATCCCTGCGGGAATGTAGCTGATCAGATGTGAAGTAGGATTGAAGCTAAGGTAGGGGCTACTTTCCGTAAAGGCTACATTCACGTTTTGGATATCGACAGCGGATTCATTGTGTAACACATAAACCAAGGTTGCACTTTCGCCAGGATCGAGAACCCCATTGTTATTAGCAGTGGCATCGTCAATAATACGGTTATCTTCTACCACCGTAGGTTTATGTACGGTAACATAGACCGGGTAGTTCCATGAGCCCGTTGAGCAACTGATGCTAACACTTATAGCAATGGTATGATTATCTGGGCAGTTTGTAGCAACGGATAGCGTTGCGAAGCTATTGCCAAATCCAGAGCTGAGTCCATCGATATTGGCATAGGTGATCTGGTTATTGGTCAGGGAGGCATAAGCACTACTTTCGCTAAGCGTCACAGATACGTTTTGTGCACTGCTCATACCCAAATTTCCCAGTCTTACAGATAGGTTTGCACTTTCTCCGGCTTCCAAAAAACCGTCTTCATTGCTATCAAAAACCAATAGCTCTTCTACATTCAAATGAGCATTTTGCGAGATGAAGGGCTTTGTGGTAATAAGCAGAGCCGAGAGATTGGATAGAGGCTTGGCGGCAGTTGGATATTGATTGTTAAAGGTGTATTCGAGTCCCACAGTGCCATTGTGATCTTTGATCCCGATGGTGGCATAATTGCCATGCGGATGAGAATCGCCGGATCCCTCATCGATATTGTTAAACACCTTGTACTGGAGCTTGATCTGTCCATCACCGCTACCGGTAGGATAATAAACAGGATCATAGAGAATGGCTTGGAAGGTTTGTGGGGTCACTCTATCATAACCGCTGATTACGTTGTACCACTCCACTACATAATAGTGTTGTGTAGCATTGTAATAGGTATATACATAGCTACCGGTATTGAGCTGTAGATCATCCCAGAAAACTGCAACCAAAGGATTGGGTCCGCCCGGGCCAGGCAAACGCCAATTTCTCCAATCCGAATTGGAAGTACTTCCAAAAGCGATAAAGCCATTTGAAGATATAGACGCTTGGGTGTAAGAGCGTCCATAGAAGGTAAAGGCAAAGGGTAAGTTTACAGTTTGGATTGATACTGCACCTACTTGGTCTCCCTCATCACTGGAAACACCTGGATCGGTGAGCGAAAGTGCTGTTCCACTTCCCCCTTCCGCAGGAGCGATGCCGATCCAGTTGTAAACCGGACATTGAGTATATTCTGTATCTCCATCATCAAAAATGAAGTAACCATATTGGTCTTGCCCCAGCGGATCAGTAAGCGAAACGCTGCCGATAGTAATCGAGAATGCTATCTGCTGATAAAAACCACCGGTATTGGAAAGGATTAGTTGCATTGGGGCAACCATGCCATTGATCGCCTGACCGGATACATTGATATTAAAGGTATTGCCGGTATTGGCAAGAGTCTGGCTGGGAGAAATGCTATTATAAGAGCCAAGCGAATCTACTACTGAAACGAAGGTCTCATAAGACCTTAGCGTAGCATTGAGTCCACTTAAAGAGGCGAAACCTGTATTGGTGAGACTTACGGTGAAATTGTATGAATTTCCGCTATTGATGATGTTTCCCGCGGCACCCATAGCAGTATGAGAATCATAGACCAAGCTACCGGCTCTGATCGTTACGGGTATTACCGCAGACCAAAATCCGATCGTGCAACTACCGGAGGCAGTAAAGATTACTCTATGATTTTCGGGACAATCGGGAGAAACATAGAATCTTGCGGGAGAAGTATTTGCCGTGGAAGCTCCTACTGCTATGCTACCAAAACCGATCCGTGATACTTGCATGCTAATGTATGGATCATTGGTGGAAATTTCTCCACTGGCGGTAGTAACTAAGGTGGTGGAGGTATTCTTTAGATACATCTTAAATTCTATCGTTTCACCGGGATTGATCACTTGGTTGTTATTGCCATTGGAATTACCATTGGTATCATCATCAATGATAATACCATTGAGCACCAAACCACCTGTAGCACTGATGTTGACTACCGAGGAATAAGGTTTGTAGCCCTCATGGTTGACCATTACCGTCACTGAACCCGTCAAACCTGTGGGGAGGTCAAAAACCACTCTGCCATTGGCATCCGCTACTTGGATGAGGTGTAAGGTACCGCTATTGGTAAGTGTAAGCACAGCACCGGGAACGACTTGATTATCTGCATTTCTGGCAACAACTTCCATGTTGGTAGCACCATTGATCAAGCTGGAAGGGTGTATTGGATTAAAGGCTTTGGGGATTCCCACATAGATGGGAACGGTAGGATCGCCCATGAGGTTACAAATCTGGGCAAAAAACACCGCTTGAGAGGGATTACTAATCCCATAAATGCTATTCAAATAGAGCTTGCCTACCAGGACCGGAGCTCCCATGTTTCTCATTCCCAAGGGATAGATTCCGTGAAAAATACCCACGTCAAGACAGTTGTTCATCGGTGTATGTGTCGCTGTGGTTGCCATTCCAACCGCGGTAATAGCTCCACCCAAACCTGCCGAGGTTCCAGATCTGATCATCGTCTCAGTAGTGGCGTTACCAGCAAAAGAACCGGTAGCACACGTAATCACAACACCATGGTAAAGCTTATAGCCATTGAGGGGTGAAGAGGGTGGTGACCAACCACTCATACCCAAATAACCACGATAATTAAACACCGAGACCCCTTGTGTAAGAGCTTGGGTCATCGCTGTTGAAAAGGGAGCTGCATAAATCTCTGTATAATTGTAGTCCGGATGGATTTCAGATGACACATTTTTGATGTATTGGTTTGTATAAACAGTTGAAATACCGGATGATGACTGATCCCCTACTAGCAACATTTTATCTATCCAGGTTGTATCGGTAAGGCTGACATTCTTTTCCAAGGACATTACCTTCGCCACATAGGTAGAGAATTCTACAGCGGATGAAATCGAGATTCTGCCAATATAAGCATCTCCAAGGTTATCCGCACCCGCAAGATGCGTATAAGGATAGTCCCCTTCTCCATAAGAACCGCTGCTATAGTAGGTAGGCACTGCAAAAGTACCTCCGATATCACCTACCAAGATAATATAATCCGGCTTATCAGTCCAGTTGTTGTAGGCATTTTGGATGTAAGACTTTATCTGTGTATTGGAGGTACCGGCTGTAGCAGTACTGGCAGAATAGACCCGATAACCGCGTTGTTTCTTTAAAAGCATGAGTTCATTTAGTGCGGCTTGATATGTAGTATCACTGCTATTGGCATAGATTATGAGGATTACGGGTTCGCCCAGAGCATTTGTCCTCTGAACGATACTATCATAATTGAGGATCATGCCCCGGTAAACATCCACAAAGCTCTTAGTAAGGGTAGAAGAGGTACTCAGCTCATTTACAGAAGGCATGTCATCATAACTGAGCCGGATGTCAAGCTGCTCGGACACATTCAATTCTTTGGCATAAGGATCATATTGAAAAGGATAGATATTGAGCGTAACAATTCTCACATCACGGATGATGGCAGGTTCGCTAATCACCACCTTCATTTGGGGATAGAGGTTCCCAGAGCGCTCTTGGATATCCCTTACGATGAGCTGACGGTGTTCCAAATCAATGTTGCTGAGGATATTGGATGTATCGCCCAATACCTGTAAGCTGACTCCTCCCTGATTGGGGATGGCGATCATCGTACTAAAGATCGGCAAGGTCTCCTCTTCATCAATAAAGAGATAAGGCGTTTCGGGGATACTTACCTTTTGTTGTTGGGATTTGTCTTGGAGCTTATTGAGTTGCCATTGTGGCAGATTGAAACGGATGTCAATCTGGCTCGGATTTTGATTTCTGATGCTAAAAACTGAGGAGGAGCCCGTTGTAAAGGCACTACTCAACAGTGGGATAATAGCAAGGCATGCGGCTATTAGCGCAATATGGACGTAACGTTTCATAAAGTATTACCTCAATTATTTTTATGCAATCTCTGCATTACACCATGCAATAATTGGTGCAAAACTCTAGTGAATCTTCAAAAAAACTTCCCTCAGTATTAAGAAATGCTCATTTCTTACTAATTGCGCCTACCGGACAGCCTCCAAAATCAGCGTTGTTGCCTGCGATACAAATCCCACAGGAGATGCACTTGGCATTGTCTATCACGGCAATACCGTCTTGCATGCTAATTGCCCCCGCTGGGCAGTTTGCTACGCATAAGTTGCAGCCGATGCATTTAGCCGCCTCAACGATGTATGAGGTAGCTTTGGATATCACTTGTTTTATCTGCTTTAGAGGTTTTTGCGTAGCCTCTGGAGCTATCTTTGCGGAATCTGTGGGTGTGGGATGGGATAGGGCTTCGCTCTCGGCTTGGATTTGTTCTGCTGGCTCAGTTTTCATTACCTGTGATGATTTTTGGCTACCTTGGATCAAGAACCAAATCTGCATTAGCAGAATACTAAAGAGGAGCATGATCACGATTATCTTCAATACTTTTTCCACGGCTTCTCCTAGGTTTTACTCATACCCTTCTTGGGACATGCCAATGCACACATATCACAATGAATACAGTTTACATCCACAACAGTTTCTGCTTCCATGATATTGATATTCATCGGGCAGTATGAAGCGCAAACGCCACATTCATTACACTTTTCCAGATTGCGCATTACCAGGCTCCGCTTGATCCCAAAGAGATCCCCTACTTGCTGAAAGACATTCAAAAGCGCAGCGTAGGGACAAAAAAAACGGCACCAAAAACGTTCCACAAAGAATCCACCCAAAGCCACCAAGCCCAAAATGACAGCACCAGCTATTCCGATCCGGGAGAGTGCAGATAAAGCCATCACCGGACAAAAGCGCATATACAATACAGCTCCACCCAAAGCAACGGCAAGCACATTCACGATCAATACAAGATATTTGAGCTTGCCCAATTTCCTTTCCAAGTAAAAAGGAAATCTATTCTTGCGATAGCAGCGTTTCTGATGAAACTTGTAGACCGCTTCTTGGATCGAACCCAAGGGACAAATATAGCCACAGAACTTGCGACCGATAAACATGCTAATGATACAGATGGCAAATCCCCCTACGATCGCATAGGCGAAAAGAGCTGAGGTGATCTTGATAAATCCTGCATTACGAGCACCAAAACACACGATCGCATAGGGACACAACGCATGCGCAGAGGCTATCCAACCCCTATAGATAAAGTAAACAGACAGCCCCCCAA
>Ga0209835_1000431_pt1 | contig 28195 bp, 24 predicted proteins | sample LakKivwa52mmetaG_FD_184138 | JGI IMG/M metagenome (GOLD analysis project Ga0209835, IMG submission 184138) | Anoxic lake water microbial communities from Lake Kivu, Rwanda to study Microbial Dark Matter (Phase II) - Lake Kivu water 52m metaG... | ecosystem: Environmental > Aquatic > Freshwater >... | reverse complement strand
GAACTACAGCAATCGCCAAAGGATTGGCTACCGACGGAATAAGGAAGAATAAACAGCTTTATCAATACCGCCTTCTCACCAAAAACAAAAAAACCGGGATTTTCACTTAGCCACCGGCAGCGTAACGGATTACTGCGGCAAATTCATTTACGCCGATAACCAGTTAATCACTATCTTTGCCGGTGATGTGCGGGTAGCGCCCGTAATTGCGGCTAAAGGTTTCAGAAAACTTTTTCGTGAATGATTCGTTTTTTTAATGGTTAATCAATGACAATCATGAACGTACTTGAAAAAAGAGATTTTATCAAAAACCATTTGCATCTTGCAAACGATAGTACAATCAACGAGTTTTACGAAAGACTTCGTGATGAGGACGTTTTAAAAGAAAAACTGGAGAGCAGGGCGCTAAAATCGGAATCTGATATCCAATCCGGTCGGGTTTTTTCACGGGCAGAAGTTGAGCAAATTACCGGCAATGCAATCCGCAAATGAAGATTATCTATACCGAACAGGCGCTCTGCAGTTTGCAGGAAGTTTTAGATTTTGTCGCCCCTAATGTAACTGAGAAAAAACTGATTGAAATCAGGGATAGCATATTAGATGCAGCGGACACCTTGCTTTTACATCCACATCAAGGACAGACAGAGCCATTTTTAGAGCATTTAGGATTGAGCCATCGCCGTTTGATCGTTGGACATAATAAAATTATCTATTCTGCATATAACGGTACACTGCTGTTTAGCTGCATCACAAATGCCGCTTTGTATAATATTGGAATAACCAGTCGCCAAACTCTCACCACCATGAAAAAAACCACCGGCAGCGTAACGGATTACTGTGGGGATATTCATCGCAGGAGATTTCTCCCTTCGTGTTTTCGTTTCACTCAAACACTTTTCGTGCCAAGGGCATCCCTCCGGGAAAATGACGGTAATCATAAGGTCTTGGGAGGGAAAGGGATGCGGGCGCTTTGCGCCCGCATCCCTTTCCCTTGGTTCACCCACTATGACCTTGTCATTTCGACGACTTATTCAATGCCAGTTGAAAAAGGAGGAGAAATCTCCTGAAATGCTACACTAACGCCACTGCAACAGAAATCAAAATATTTTCTGCGAACACTTTATGGTTTAATCTGCAAAAAACGAAAGCGGACCCATTACAGACCCGCTTTTCGCTAAGCAAAAAAATGAATAACACACTCTCAATTAAAACTATGATTAACCCTGGAGGACATGTTTTACGATTTCGGATATTGATTTATTGTCGGCTTTACCGGCCAGCTTTTTGGAAGCCAGTCCCATAACCCTGCCCATGTCTTTGATGCTGGTAGCGCCGGTTTCGGCAATTACTTCGAGCACAATTTTCCTGAGGTCATCAGCGCTAAGCTGCTCGGGAAGGTAGGCTTCGATTATGGTGGCCTGGAAAAGCTCTTCTTCTGCCAGATCAGGCCGGTTTTGCTGCTGGTAGATAATGGCAGTTTCGCGGCGCTGCTTAACCAGCTTTTGCAGCATCTGTATTTCGATGGATTCCGGAATTTCGTCGGAGCTGGTGTCCTTGCCGGTTTTGATGAGCAGCAGCGCCGCTTTTATGGCCCGAAGCGCTTCCAGTTTGCGTTTGTCTTTGGCCAGCATGGCATGCTTGATGTCGTCGTTGATTTTTTCAGCTAAGCCCATGAGTGTAAGTTTTTAATGTTTTATGTTGTTGTTTGCTTTAGTAAATTTTCAAAAGGCAAATATCAAATGACAAATAAATACGAAATTTCAAAATTTCAAATTCTAAAATGGTCCTCATTCATGGATGCGCTTATTGTTTGAATTTTTAGTCATTTTAAAAATTGAGTTTTATTCGAATTTTGTCTTTTGCTTTTTGTGATTTCTTGTTTATCCTGTTTAGGTGAATAATTATTGTTTCTGATGTTTCCTGATCAGTCCGGCTTATTGTGCAAAAACGGGATTTCGTTGGATTTGAGTTCGGTGTTGGCATCCTCATCTTCACCTAAAGTATAGCGTGCCACAATCGGTTCGGAGGAGGGGCTGACAGGATTAAGCTGCACGTTGCGGCGCATGTAGGCCGGAACTTTTTCCATCTCATCAATCTTTTCATTCAGCTTATCCCCAAAGATGCTGAGGCTCTTGAGCTTTTCCACTCTGTCGTCGGCCTTTTTATCCATAAGGCTCTTCTGCTGGCGGCTCTCTTCGGTTTCCTTAATTTGCTGGCTTGGGGGAATTAAATCGCCAACGGTGTGTTTGATGCGTAGCGACGAATTCTTCAGCGGCCCTTCGCTGAAAGGTCTTACAGGTACATTTTGCACTGCTGGATGATTTTCGGGCGCAGGTTCGGGTTTCTTTTCAATTTTCTCAAACAGCCCCAGGTCGAATTCGCGTGCCGGTTCTTCATCCTTTTTATCCTGAACAGTCTCCGCTTTGATCAGCGTGATTTCGGTGATTTCGGGATTTTCAGTTACTTCATTCACGGCCACAACCTGCAGTTCAGGCGTTGTTTCGGCTACGACCGACACCACTGGTTCAGCAGTTTTTTCGGGCTGTTTGGTGGTAAGTGTGTCATCGAGGTTATAAATTTTCTTTTTCTTCTCGCGGTTAAGTGTGTTTTCGTCAATTTCTTCGGGCGACATAAATCCGGTAGCGATCAGCGTGATGCTGATTTTATCGCCAAGCGATTCGTCATAACCGTTACCCCAGATTACTTCAGCATCCTGGCCTGCCTCTTCCTGGATGTAGTCGGTGATTTCGGTAACCTCGTCGAAGGTGATTTCTTCCTTACCGGAGGAGATGTAGAGCAGAATGTTTCCGGCGCCGATGATCTTGTTGTCGTTGAGCAGGGGCGATGAGAGGGCTTCGCGCACTGCAACCCTTGCGCGGTCGGGTCCTGCAGCAGTGGCCGAGCCCATGATGGCGGTTCCGCTCTCTTTCATTACGGTTTTCACATCTTCAAAATCCACGTTGATGTAGCCGGTAACTGTGATAAGTTCGGCGATGCCTTTGGCGGCTACCGTGAGGATGTCGTCGGCTTTGCCGAAAGCTTCTGAAATCTTCAGGTTGCCGTGAATTTCCCTCAGTTTTTCGTTGCTGATCAAAAGAAGGGTATCCACGTTTTTCTTGAGCTCTTCGATTCCTTTTTCAGCCTGGAGGCGTCTTTTTCTACCTTCAAAATTGAAGGGAAGCGTAACGATACCCACGGTGAGGATTCCCATTTCCCTGGCCAGCTTTGCGATTACGGGCGCTGCGCCGGTTCCGGTTCCTCCGCCCATGCCCGCCGTGATGAAGAGCATCTTGGTGTTGGTTGCGATCACATTTTTGATCTCATCAATATTTTCTTCGGCCGAGGTTCGTCCAACGTCGGGAATTGAACCTGCGCCAAGCCCGGTGCTACCCAGCGGGATTTTGTTTGGTACCGGACTGATGTCCATCGCCTGCGAGTCGGTGTTGCAAATTACAAAATCAACTCCTTTAATTCCTTGCTTGTACATGTGCGTAACTGCGTTGCTGCCACCGCCGCCCACACCGAGAACTTTGATTATCGAAGCCCGCTGCTTGGGGGCGTCAAATTCTAATATGTCAATCATAATTTTGCTTGTGTTTATAAGTGATTAGTATTTGTTTTACGATTCCTGATCATTTTCGAAGAAGTCCTGGATTTTTTTCAGGAAGCTGATCGGTTTTTTTTGCTTTTTCTCTCCCTTTTCCGGTTTTGCCGCTTTTTGAACGGGTGCATTCTCTTCGGTTATGCCACCCTCTCTGTCCAATTGCTTTTCGAGCCGGCTCACGCCTTCCAACACCAAGCCGATACCGGTTGCGTGCATCGGGCTGTTCATTTCGTCCGGCACATTACCGGCAAGGTATTCGTTGGGATAGCCAATGCGGGTATCCATGCCGGTCATAAACTCGGTTAACTGGGCTAAGTGACGCAATTGCGCACCCCCGCCGGTGAGAACGATACCTGCAATGAGTTTTTTCTCGTAGCCCGAGTTTTTGATTTCGTAATAAATGTGCTCGATGATCTCTTCCATCCTTGCCTGGATGATGCTGGCGAGATTTTTCAGGCTGATCTCCTTTGGCGGTCGCCCCCTAAGGCCGGGAATTGCTACGATTTCTTCATCCTTATTTTCATTGGCGAGTGCGGAGCCAAATTTCACCTTTAGTTCTTCGGCGTGTTTGCGGATTATGGAGCAGCCCTCTTTTACATCTTCAGTCAACACGTCACCGCCAAAGGGTATCACGGCTGTGTGCCTGATGATGCTGTCCTGGAAGATGGCAATATCGGTAGTTCCGCCGCCAATATCCACCAGCACCACGCCGGCCTCTTTCTCTTCGTCGCTCAGCACTGCGCTGGCTGATGCTATGGGTTCGAGAATCAGGTCAACTACCTCCAGACCGGCCTTGGTAACGCATTTGTAGATGTTTTTGGCCGCTGTGGTCTGTCCGATGATGATGTGGAAATTGGCTTCAAGCGAGTTGCCGAGCATACCGATGGGCTCGCGGATACCCTGCTCATTGTCAATGATATAGTCCTGCGGAATAACGTCAATGATCTCCTCACCCGGATTCATGTTCAGGTTGAACATGCTGTTCCACAGGGTGTCAATATCATTCTGGCTGATCTCGACCTCAATGTTTTTGCGGATCAGTCCTCCCCGGTGCTGAAGGCTTTTAATGTGCTGCCCCGCAATCCCCACGTTCACATACCTGATCTCCACCTCCGATTTGGCTTCGGCTTCCTGAATGGCTCTTTTAATGGATTCAACCGTGAGTTCGATGTTGGATACCATTCCACGCTTAACTCCGATAGATTCTGTGCGGCCGTAGCCGAGAATTTCAATCTTTCCGCGGTCAGCGCGCCTGCCCACAATGGCAGCAATTTTTGTTGTTCCGATGTCGAGTCCGACTACGATGTTTGATGTACTCATTGCATTGTTTTTTTACAAACCACCTGGTCTTTATATTTCAAGTCAACTATTTTATAATCCTCTTCTTTGAGTTTGGGCATTCCGGCCTGGTAAAATGCCATCAGGTTCTCCAGCTTATGATCCAGATTATCGGCATCGCCAAGCAGTATGATGTGGTTGCCTGATGCCGGAATCATTTCAAATTCGCCGCGATTGGTTACGTACACCTGCTCGATGCTGCGGTTGAAAACCAAGTGATTGGCCAGCTTTCCTGCAACTAAATGAATTTTCGGCAAAACCGATTTATCGGGCGCATTTCCATCGGTAAGGTTGTACTTTATTTTTGCATACGGATCCGGAATATCGGTGATGAATCCGGTAACTATAAGGGTTTTAGGAATATATTTAAGGCTTATCGGCATAACGTATCCTTCGGTGCTCAGGTAAAAAGCGTCTCCCCTGGTATTTACAACCCTCACCATCGCTTCGGTACGGCTGAGTTCCAGTTTAATAAGGCCGCTGAGTGTTTTTATTATGCTGACATCTTTCAGGTAGGGATTTCGGTTCAACTCCCTGGCAATCAACTCTGTATTAATGCTGTCAAGGTTTCGCCCTTCGATGGGGTTATACAATTGAAGGATAATTCGTCTGATATCCTGTGTGTCAATAAATCCGGGCTTTTCAGCTCCATTAAGTTTGATTTCGAGGCCTGTGCAGGTTACTTTTTTCTGTTCGGCCACTGCAAAGCCGAAAATGACCATAATCCCAGCAAATATGATCATCCAGAAGGCTATCTGAAGTATTTTTTTCATGGAATTTCTTGTTTTGAGGTTTTATGACTTATCATCTCCATAATCGGCTCTACCAGCGTTTCGATGCTGCCGGCGCCGATGGTCAGCAGCACTTCAAAGTCGTGATGCAGAAGGCGGTAGGGTATTTCCTCCATGCTCAGGAGGGACTTGTGGCTGTGCTCAATTTTTTCCATAAGAAATGTTGAATGGATTCCCTCGATGGGTTTCTCGCGTGCAGGATAGATTTCGAGCAGGATTACCTCATCCAGAGATTGTAGGCTCAAAGCAAAATCATCGGCAAAATCGCGTGTGCGGCTGAAAAGGTGCGGCTGGAAGATTCCAGTGATCTTTTTTAACGGGAAGATTGATTTTACCGACCTGATTAGTGCTTTAATCTCCTCAGGATGATGGGCATAATCGTCAATGTAAACCAGCGTACCATTGTTGAAATGGAGATCGAAGCGCCTCCGCACCCCGGCAAAAGTTGACAACCCTCTTCTGATTTCTTCTTCTGCGGCGCCGGCCTGAAGCGCCAGAAAACAAGCGGCTACGGCATTTTCGATGTTAATCAGCCCGGTGGGTTTCATTGCCAGTTGGTTAATCGTGCCAAAAGGTGTCACCAGGTCGAAGGTCATCTGATGCTCGTCAATGTGGACGTGACGGGCGTAAACATCTGCATCCGGATCATCCAGCGAGTAGGTGAATTTTCGTTTGGCCTGAGCTTTTGCAACAGCCGGTTCAATGCCCTTCTTTGTAAGCAAAATTCCTTCAGGATCAACGAGTTCAGCGAATTGTTCGTAAGCATGAATCAATTCCTCAGCAGTGCCGTAAATGTCGAGATGGTCGGCATCGCAGGCGGTAATGACCCCAAAATAGGGGCGAAGCTTCAGGAAAGAGCGGTCGAATTCGTCGGCTTCAGTTACCATGAATTCCGATTTTTCGGAATAGATGAAATTGGACTGGTAGTTTTTGATTATTCCGCCAACCAGCGCATTCACTCCGTTCGGGGTTTGATTGAGCAGATGACTAACCATCGAAGAGGTTGTCGTTTTTCCGTGAGTGCCGGCAATGGCAATGGTTTTATAAGTCGCAGCAATTGCGCCAAGCACCTCTGAGCGTTTGAGTAAAGTGAAATGATGGCTCGTGAAATATTGCAAAATCTGATTATCGCCTTTAACGGCCGGGGTGAAGATCAGCAGTACGTTCCCGGGGTTTTTGAACTGAGGATCTATCAAGGCCGGATTATCCTCATAAATAATTGTAATGCCCTCACTTTCAAGTTCACCGGTAAGTGTTGTTCGGGTGCGGTCGTAGCCGGACACCGCCTTTCCCTTCAGCCTGAAATACCGGGCCAGGGCGCTCATTCCGATGCCGCCGGTTCCGATCAAGAAAATATGTGAATACCTGCTAAAGTCCATTTTTCTTATTTACCAGTTTAAGTATCTCTTCTGCAATCTTTTGCGCAGATCCAACTACTGCAAATTGCTTGATGTTCCGGGCTAAATTATTTCGGTCATCTTCATTTTCGATTAATTGGGCAACGATGCCTGAAAGCTGTTGCTTAGCATCGCTGTCTTTAAGTAAAACCGCTGCTTCCTTATCGGCGAGGGCTTTGGCATTCTTGGTCTGATGGTCTTCTGCCGCCGATGGCAAAGGAATCAGAATACAGGGTTTTTGCACAGCGCTGAGTTCCGAAATCGCAATAGCGCCTGCACGGGAAATCACCAGGTCGGTGGCAGCGTAAGCAAGATCCATCCGGGTAATGAAATCGTGAACATGAAAATCTTCTCTTCTGCTTGCCGGGATGTGCTCTTCAATGGCTGTCCTGGCCTGATCTGCAAATAGTTTACCTGTTTGCCAGATCATTTGTATGCCACATTTTTCGATCTCAGCAAGGTTGGCTGCCAGCGCCATATTCACCGAGAGCGCTCCCTGACTTCCTCCGACCAGGAGTAAAACCGGTTTTCCTTTTTTCAGGTCAAAATACTGAAAAGCCTCCTCCTCTTTGCCTTTGATGTCAATCACGCTTTCCCTCACAGGGTTGCCGGTTTTTACAATCTTATCGGCAGGGAACCATTTCTCAAGCCCGTCGTAAGCCACACAAATCAGGTCGGCGTGTTTGGCCAGCAGCTTATTGGTGATGCCGGGAAATGAGTTTTGCTCCTGAATGACGACCGGAATCCCTTTACCTGCAGCCACTTTAAGCGTTGGGCCACTGGCAAAACCGCCAACTCCCACCACTACATCCGGGCGGAATTTGCGGATGATTTGCCCGGCTTTCATCATACTTGAAATGACTTTGAAGGGAAATGAGAGATTTTTGAAAGATAATTTTCGCTGAAATCCACTGATCCACAGACCTTTGATAGGGTATCCCGCCTGGGGAACTTTTTCCATCTCCATTTTCCCAATCGCGCCCACAAAAAGTATGTCGCAGCCGGGGACAATCTTCCTCAGCGCATCAGCGATAGCGATGGCCGGGAAAATATGTCCCCCGGTCCCCCCTCCCGAAATCAATATGTTGATTTTAGGCTGCAACATTTGCTAATTTTTCTGTTTCAAATCCAGGTTCTGGCTCAAGATCAACCGAGCGGCTCACGCTCAGGATTATACCGATGCCGATGCAGGAAAACCAGAATGAGGTTCCCCCTTTCGACAGGAATGGCAATGGCTGACCAGTGATCGGCATGATGTTGACGGCTACTGCCATGTTGAGCAGCGCCTGCCACACCATCAGCAAACTAATGCCAACCACCAGGAAACTGCCGAACTTCGACCGGCATCGCCGCGCAATTTTTATTGACCTGAAAAGCAGTATCATGAACAACATCACTACCGTCGTACCGCCAATCAGTCCGTACTCCTCCACGATGATGGCATAAACATAATCGTTGTAGGCATAAGGCAGGAAATTTCGCTGCGTGCTTTTTCCGGGCATTTTGCCAATGAGGCCTCCCTGGGCTATAGCGATCTGTGCGTGCTTAACCTGAATATTGGGTTCAGCGTTTTCGCTGGAAATGAAAAATCCCTCGATACGTGCAACCCAGGTTCCCGCCCTGGGAAATACTTCCGGAACAAAGCGGCCGATCGCAAGCAGCAGTACAAATGTTGCCACTGCTATCATGACTAGTTTTCCGACATATTTGAATTTTACCTGGCCAATAATCAGAAAGAGAGTGCTCACCATAAATAGAATGGCTGCAGTGGAGAAGTTGGACCTAAGAATCAGGGCAGTGACTAGAAAAAGTGGCAGACCCATTTTCAGGAGAAATTCTTTGAAATCCATCTCCCTGTGGTTGTATTTTGCCAGAAAACGGGCGATATACATCATCAGCGCCAGTTTAGCGATATCCGAAGGTTGAAATGAAAGGCGTCCGGCAACCGGAAGGTTCAGCCAGAGATTTCGCTGGGCGTTGTTAACATCGGGCGCCATGAAAAAGGTCATGATCAGCAAAGGCACTGCAACGGCCAGCAGAATTTGCCCGATGCGCGAATACCATGTGAAACGTACATGGTGAGCAATAAATAGCATTCCAAGTCCGAGCAGCATAATGATCAACTGCTCGAAAAGGTAAGACTCGGTCATGGTTCGGTGCTTGTTGGCCAAAGTCACCGTGGAGCTGTAAACAATCAGCAATGATGCGATCGAAAACAGGATCGCGATCATCCAGATTACTTTGTCTCCTTTGATGGTTAATCTGTTCATGGTTTAAGGGGATTAAAGATTTATAACTGATTTTTTAAATTGGTTTCCGCGGTCTTCGTAGTTTTTAAATCGGTCGAAGCTGGCACATGCCGGGGAGAGCAGCACCATATCTCCTTTATTGCCAAGTTTGTAGGCCATTTTTACGGCTTCATCCATCGAAGCCACTTCGATGCAGGCAGCAGTATGTTTGGCTAATTCTCTGATTATTTTTTCGTTATCAACACCTAAACAGATGATGGCCTTTACTTTTTCGGCCACAAGGTCTTTAAGAGCAGAGTAATCGTTTCCTTTGTCCATACCGCCGGCAATCCAGATCACCGGTTTGCGGGCATTGTCGAGCGCCCACCATGCCGAATTGACGTTGGTAGCTTTTGAATCGTTGACAAACTCAATTCCCCTCACAGTAGTTACAAATTCAAGCCGATGTTCCACACCCTGAAAGTTGGCCAGGCTTTGCCTGACAGACTCTTTGCGGATGTCGAGCAAACGTGCGGCAATGCCGGCTGCCATCGAGTTGTAAGCGTTGTGCCTGCCTTTAAGCGCCAGTTCCTGTAAAGTCATGTCCATGGTGTCAGAATTTATATTGAAATACAATCTACTATGTTGATAATCATTATTTTCCATCTGTAAAAATGCTCCTTGTTTAATATTTTGGTCGTAAAGCGAAAAGGGGTAACACTGTGCAGCGGGTTTCCAGATTTCCAACCTGCTGTTGATCTCCGGATCGTCGCTGCAATAGATAAAAGCGTCAGCAGCAGTCTGGTTCTGAATGATCCTGAATTTGGAGGCAGCGTAGTTTTCGAACTTCCCTTCGTACCTGTCGAGGTGGTCGGGCGTGATGTTGGTCAGGATGGCGATGTCGGCCTTGAAATCGAACATGCCATCGAGCTGAAAACTGCTGATCTCGAGTACCAGGTAATCATAATCCCGCTCAGCCACAAGCATTGCCATACTTTTGCCCACATTTCCGCCGAGACCCACGTTAAGCCCGGCATTTTTTAGTATGTGGTACAAAAGCAGAGTGGTAGTGGTTTTCCCGTTGCTGCCGGTGATGCAAAGCTTTTTGGCATTGGTGTACCTGCCGGCAAATTCAATCTCGGAGATAACCGGGATACCTGCCTGAACAGCATTCAGGATCAGTGGCGCCTTATCCGGTATTCCCGGGCTTTTGATGATCTCATCAGCAGCCAGAATCTCCTGTTCGGAATGCTTTCCCTCTTCAAACCTGATTTCAAATTGTGAAAGAACTGATTTATACTTTGGGTCAATTAGCGACTTATCCGAGACAAAAACCTCAAAACCCATTTTTTTGGCCAGTACGGCAGCGCCTGCCCCGCTTTCTCCTGCTCCCAGAATTACAATTTTACCGGGCATACTTCCTCCTTATCTGATTTTCAATGTTATAACAGTGAAAACTGCCAGCATTATCCCGACAATAAAGAATCTCAATACGATCTTTGGCTCCGAATAGCCTTTCAACTGGTAATGATGGTGCAGCGGCGACATCCTGAAAATTCTCCTTCCCGCGCCAAATTTCTTTTTGGTGTATTTGAAATAACTCACCTGCATTACCACCGAGAGGCTCTCGGCCAGAAAAATCCCGCAAAGGATCGGGATGAGTAACTCTTTGCGCAGAATGATGGCAAAAACAGCGATGATGCCACCGATGGCAAGCGACCCGGTATCGCCCATAAAAACCTGCGCCGGGAAAGCGTTGTACCAAAGGAAGCCAATACAAGCCCCAACAAAGGCGCTGATAAAAATTACCAGTTCGCCAGTGTTGGGGATATACATGATGTTCAGATAGTCGGCAAAAAAGATATTACCTGATACATAGGCAAAAACGGCAAGCGTCAGTCCGATGATGGCGGACACCCCTGTAGCCAGTCCGTCCATCCCGTCGGTGAGGTTGGCGCCATTGGACACTGCTGTAATAATCAGAATTACCACCGGGATGAAAATCAGAAATGCCCAACGTTGATAGCCTTCGCCCAGCCATGAGATGAATATCGAGTAATCCAGTTCGTTGTTTTTGAAAAATGGAATCGTGCTCTTGGTGGATTTTACGTCTTTTTTCGAAAAAAGACCTTCAGCCACATTGCTCAAATCTCCTGAGTCCTGGCTTTCCATGGATTCGATAAATGACACACCGGACACTTTCTCCCGGATCACAATATCAGGATGGTAATACATCATAAACCCAACAAATAGTCCCAGAGTTACCTGGCCAAGAATTTTAAACTTACCGGCAAGGCCTTTCTTGTCTTTCCTGAAAACTTTGATATAGTCGTCCAGAAAGCCGATCAGACCTAACCACACTGTTGTTACAAGGATGATGATTATGTAAATATTCGTGAGGTCGGCAAGAAGCAGAACAGGGATGAGGATTGCACCCAGAATAATGAGGCCGCCCATTGTGGGAGTTCCCTCTTTTTGCTTTTGGCCTTCAAGCCCAAGGTCGCGGATCGTTTCACCCACCTGCATCTTTTTCAGAAATTCGATCAGGCTTTTACCAAACACCAGCGATATCACCAGCGAAGCGATCACCGCCATACCTGACCGGAACGAAATGTACTGAAACATTCCCGCGCCGGGGAGGTCGTAAACCTTATCGAGATATTGAAAAAGGTGATAAAGCATCAGTGGTTCAGGTTTATGGTGTTCAGGTATTCATGCACAATTTCGCGGTCATCGAAATGGGTTTTTACGCCATTCACTTCCTGATAGGTTTCGTGCCCTTTGCCAGCAATGAGTATGATATCGCCTTTCAGTGAAATCATCACAGCTGTCTTAATTGCCTCCCGGCGGTCGGCGATTTTGATTGTCTTTTTTTTCTGGATAATGTCGAGCCCGGCTTCCATATCGGCGAGGATATCTTCCGGTTTTTCGGTGCGCGGATTATCGGACGTAAGGATCACGCGGTCGCTCAACTGGCAGGCGATGTTGGCCAACACAGGGCGTTTCAGACGGTCGCGGTCTCCGCCGGCGCCGATTATGGTAATGAGGTTTTCGTTGCCAGGCCTTACTTCGTTAATGGTCTGGAGGACGTTCTTCAAAGCGTCAGGTGTGTGGGCGTAATCAACAATTGCAGTAATTCCCGATTCCGAATGTATCACCTGGAATCGTCCTTCCACAGGTTGCAGTCTGCTTAATGCCGGAAGGATTTCCTCCTGCGTAAACCCTTCGATGCGAGCAACCGAGTAAACAGCCAGCAGGTTATAGGCATTGAAAGTTCCTACCAGACGGCACCACACTTCCCGGTTGTCAATGTTCATCAGTAACCCGTCGAACCGGTTTTCGATGATCTTCGCTTTAAAGTCCGACATTGTTTTCAGGCTGTAGGAAAATCTGCGGGCGGCGCAGTTCTGGAGCATCACCAGACCGTTACGGTCGTCGGTGTTGACCAGGGAGAAAGCATCTGGCTGCAATTCGTCAAACAGTTTCTTTTTAGCTTTAATATAGTTTTCAAAAGTGAGATGATAATCCAGATGGTCGTGCGTGATGTTGGAGAATATAGCACCCCTGATTTTCAACCCGGCAATGCGATCCTGGTCAATAGCGTGGGAACTCAGTTCCATGAAGCAATACTCGCAGCCTGCTTCTGCCATTTTTGCCAGGTTTTGGTTGATTTGCACGGCATCCGCAGTTGTGTGGGTAGAGGCCATTATCTCATCACCAATCCTGTTTTCGATGGTTGAAAGAAGTCCGGTTGTGAACCCCAGCTCTTTAAAAAGATGGTAAAGCAGGAAAACTGTGCTTGTTTTTCCGTTCGTTCCGGTGATTCCGATTACTTTTAGTTTGTGCGAAGGGTGATCGTACCAGGCCGATGCTGCCTGCCCTAATGCAATGGCGCTGTTTTTTACGATGATAAAAGTAACATCGGTACGGGCATTTTCGGGTATCTTTTCGCAAATGATGGCTGCTACCCGCTTTTCAGCTACCTGATTAATGAACTGATGACCATCGTTGTGGACGCCTTTAACCGCCACAAAGAGATCGCCTTCACCGGCTTTTCGTGAATCGAAAACCAGGTTGGCAAGCTGCCGGTTGGTGTCACCAATCGCTTTGCAGCCCTTAACGCTTTGCAATATTTTGTCCAGATACCGTGTCATTTGTCCATGAAATATCGAGTGACAGTGAAATTTGATCTCCTGATTTATAGGGAACTCCGGGAAGTAATGACTGAGATTTTACCAATCCTTTGCCTGTGATTTTAACGACCAACCCGAAGGATTCCAGCAGGTGGGTTGCATCTCTTGCACTCAATCCTGTTACATCGGGTACTAACTCAGGCCTTTTGGTTTCATCAAGTGGCCACACATCATTGGATCGCACCAGTTCGGCCAGCTCCGGGGTCATCTCCCCGGGCAACCGTTTGCCGGGAGCGTAGTAGCTGTTGCGCTGTGCGATATACTGGTCTTTGTTTTCAGGTTCAATATCATAGGAAAATGCAAATGCCATATCTGCTACCTCCTTAAATACAGGAGCCGCCACCTGCGAAGCGTAATAGGCGCCTTCGTTGGGTTTGTAAATGACCACTATGCAAGAAAACCTGGGTTTATCGGCCGGAAAATATCCAATGAAGGAGGCGTTGTATTTGGCAATATATTTCCCGAATTCGTTGATTTTGGCCGTTCCGGTTTTGCCGGCAATCTTGTAATCATCATTTTTTACATTTTTCCCTGTGCCGGTTTCAACCGTTTCGAGAAGGAATCGCTTAGCTGTCGAGATTGTGCCTTCGGAGCAGATCGCTTTGTTGATTACTTCCGGTTTGAATTCCCTGACGGTATGGCCGGTCTCCCTGATCTCCTTCACCATCCGCGGTCTTACCATCACACCATTATTAGCTACGGCATTGTAAAATGTAAGCATCTGAAGCGGTGTGGTAAGCAACTCATATCCAATGGACATCCAGGGCAATGTTACCGCCGACCAGTAATTCCGGTTGTCCTTCTGCTTCGGGTCTTTGATAAAGGGTTTAGGCTCGCCCGGAATATCAATTCCGGTTTTTTCGGGTGGGAACATCTTGGTCAAACCATTGTAAAATGCATCATTGCGACCATTGTAGTTGTTGTAAATGATCTTCGAAATGCCCACATTGCTCGAATGTGCGAGGCAGTTCATAGGTGTTACCCAGCCATCCGGATCAAACCTGTGCGAATCTTTCATTTCGCGGTTGTTGTAGGTTGTGGTTCCTGAACCTATATACACCGAATCAATCTTCTGTACATAACCATCTTCAATGGCAACCATCAGCGAAGGGAGTTTAAAAGTTGATCCCGGCTCAAACAACTCTCCCACAGCCATATTGTAAACCTCTTTGAACTGCCCGTCTTTCTGGTCTTTCGCAAGGTTGACCATCGCCCTGATCTCACCGGTCTGCACCTCCATAAGTACCAGGCAGCCCTTTTCGGCATTATGTGCAATCAGCTGGTTCATCAGCGAGCTATGGGCAACGTCCTGCAGATAGCTGTTGATGGTGATTACGATATCTTTTCCGTTAGCGGGTTCAACGTTGTTTTCGTGTGGAATGGGTTTCCATTCCCCGGAAGCCATCCGCTGCATCAACTGTCGCCCTTTCGAACCCTCAAGGTATTCGTTGTACTGACCTTCAATACCGACTATAACCTTCAGTGAATCAGCCGGATGATCTTTGTAATAACCCAAAGTTCTTTTGGCCAGCATATCAAATGGATATTCCCGCCTGGTTGAGCGGATTGCAATCATACCCCCGCGATTTTTACCGCGGTTGAAAATCGGAAGTTTGCCCAGCGCTGTAAGCTGGTCGAAGGTTACATTCTTTTGAATGAGGAAAAACCGGTTTTTCTTTGCTCTTGCTTCTGACAAACGCTGCTTGTATTCCCAGTGGGTGTAGTCGCCGAACATCTTCGACAACCCTTGCGCCAGCAATGCAATGCTGTCGTTAAAAAGCTGATCATCAATATGTGGCGAGGCCACATCCATCCTGATTTCAAAAACCGGTATCGAAGTAGCCATCAGCCGGCCATCTTCGGAATAGATGCTCCCGCGCATCCCTTCGATGTTGTCATCAAAGCGGAATTCGTATTGTTCGGCATCAATGTTCAGTTCGGCGTACTTGAACACCTGAAGGTGTATTACCCTCACAACGATTGCAACGGCAAGCACCAGCATTGCGGTGTAAACCATGTAGAGCCTGGCCATGGTAGCCTTTCCCGGCCCTGTGTCCACTTTCGGTGGCTTTTCCTGTTCTTTACTCATGATGATTGTTTTTTAGGGGTTTATAAAAATTTTAATGGGTGGTCGTTCCAATCGCTTGATGCCATAACTTTTGAGCTCATTTTCGAGCGTCGAAGGCTGGGTTCTGAGATTCACCACCGACTTCATCTGGATGTGGTCATAATGCAACTCGACCAGTTCCTTTTTCAGTCGGTTAAGATTCCGTTCGTATTGCTCGGCGATGTAATTGCTCCTGATATAGAGCAGCCCCAGCATGGCCAGAAAAGCTATGAAAGGAACCCAGCGTGCAAAGCTTCCTTTGGCCATAAAAGAACCATCGAGCACTGCATGCATCTGCCGGCTGACTGCTCTTTTCGGCTTTTTTTGAGCAACCTGCTTTTGTTCCGATTTAACTTTTATGGTGTTTGCCTTCCTGTTCATGGTAATGTTGGTTTTACAATTTTTCTGCAATTCTCAGTTTTGCGCTTCGCGAACGGTTATTGACTTCAACCTCTTCAGGTGATGGGATAAGCGGTTTTGAATACAAGCTTTTGAATGGCCTTTTTTTGTTACCGAAAAAGTCCTTGTCTTCCAGGCCATCAAAATTTCCTGTTTTGATGAAGTTCTTAACCAACCTGTCTTCCAGCGAATGATAAGAGATTACGGCCAGTCTGCCGCCTTGTTTCAGAACCTCGGTAGTTTGCATCAGCATCTCTTTAAGCGCCTCCAACTCCTGGTTCACTTCAATTCTGAAGGCTTGCATGACCTGAGCAAAAAATTTGTTTTCCTGATTTCTTGGGGCAAAATGACCGATGGCCTGCTTAAGCTCTTCAAAATATTTGATTTTGCCTGCACCACGGTGCTTAACGATAGCCGAAGCAATTGCACGAGAGGATGGAAGTTCGCCGTAATTTCTCAACAAATCAGCCAGTTGCTCTTCGCTGTATTCATTCACAATGTTTTGTGCGCTGAATTTCTGGTTCTGGTTCATACGCAGGTCGAGTTCTCCACCGAAACGAATGGAGAAACCGCGTTCGCGACTGTCGAACTGATGCGAACTAACGCCCAGATCGGCCAGAATCCCGTCAACAGGAACGGCATTGTAATATTTTAGAAACTGCTTCAAATACCTGAAATTATGGTGAATAAGGGTCAATCGGTCGTCATCTGTTTGGTTGGCCAAAGCCTCTTGGTCCTGATCGAAAGCAAGCAAGCGTCCGTTACCAAGTTGTTCGAGAATTGCTGCTGAATGGCCGCCACCGCCATAGGTTACATCCACATAGATGCCACCTGTCCGGATGTCCAGTCCCTCGATGCATTCCTTCAGCATTACCGGCAGGTGATACATGGCTATTCATTTTGATCATTTTCCAATCCTCCAAGCACATCCTCAACCAGTGTGGCAAAATCTTCATCATTCTCCAAAATGACCTCCTGCTCATATTTCGCCTTGTCCCATATCTCGATGATGGAGATTTGTGAAGCTATGACCACGTTTTTGTCAATTCCGGCAAAGGTTATCAGATCATTGGGGATATTGAGCCGGCCTGTGGCATCAAACTCCACGGACTTTACTCCCGCCAGGAATGATCGAACCACCTTTGCATTTTTTCGGGTGAAACGGGTTAACTCATTGATTTTGGACAACTTCTTATCCCACTCCTTCTTTGGCCACAGCTCAAGACATGGACTGAAAACGCTCCTCTTCAGAATGAAACCGTCGGCCAGCACCGGCATCAGCTCACTTTTGAGCTTGCCCGGAAGCATCAGCCTTCCTTTATCATCAACCTTGCATTCGTAAGTGGAGGTAAACACGGTTTGTGGAATTAAAAATATCGCCAAATGTAAGACAATTTTTCCCACATTTTCCCAAATTGTTGATAACTTTTCCACAAATTTCCACCACAAGTCAAAATCAAATGCCTTCAAAGCCTTATTGCTGTTGATTTACAGCGATAACTTAAAAATTCTGAAAGTACGTCTGAAAGGCCATTTTAAGGGGAAATGACAGTCGCTAAGATAATATTTATCGCGGAGCCTGGATTTTTTATTTAACCAAAGCGAATTGTCTTACATTTGCTCAGTTTCTTGAATCAACGAATGAGAAAGCCGATGGCTAAGGAAATTTCAAAGGAGTTTATCAATCTCGAGAAGATATTTCAGGCAAAAAACCCGCGAATGCACCGCATGATCCCGGGGTTTGTGTTTGGTTACCTTCGCAGGGTTATTCATCAGGACGGTGTAAATGCTGCCTTGTATGAGTTTCGGGATTTGCAGGGGCTTGATTTTGTGAATGCGATTCTCAACCGTTTCGGGGTTATTGTGGAATCGGTTGGCTTGGAAAATCTCCCCGCTAAAGGAAGGTATCTTATTGCCTCGAATCATCCGCTGGGCGGTCTGGACGGCATGGCGCTGATGCGCGAAATAGGCAGGGTTAGAACAGATTTCCTCTTTCCTGTTAACGATCTGCTGATGAACCTTCCCAACCTCAGAGAGCTGTTTATCCCCATCAACAAGCATGGAAGCAATGCTGAGAATATCAGGCTTTTCAACCAGACATTTGCATCGGACATACTTTTGCTCTATTTTCCGGCAGGATTGGTTTCGCGCAAACAAAAAGGTAAAATCATTGATCTTGAATGGAAAAAGACGTTTATCTCAAAAGCTGTTCAATATCAACGGGATATCATACCAGTTCACATCAGTGGCCGCAATACTGATTTTTTTTACAGCCTGGCCAATTGGCGTAAAAGACTGGGAATCAAAGTCAACATTGAAATGCTATACCTGGTGGATGAGATGTTTAAGCAGAAAGACAAGATTATTAGGATTACTTTTGGCAGGCCAATACCGGTGGGGGTATTCGATAAAAGATACGCTCATGCGCAATGGGCAAATTTGCTTAAAGAGCATGTGTACGATCTGGGAATTAATCCGGCAGGTAGTTTCAGGTTCATTTAACAGCGTATGTATCAAAACTAAAAGAAATGGAGAATATTACACCAAAACTGGACAGGGAGTTGCTTGTAGCCGAATTGACCGCAGATCGGTTTATCAAGGTTACGAATTTTGGGAAGAACGAAATCTATATTGTCAATCATCTCAATTCCCCCCATGTGATGCAGGAAATCGGGAGGTTGCGCGAAATCGCATTTCGTGAAGCGGGCGGCGGCACAGGAAAAAGCCTTGACATTGACAGCTACGACCTCGGCCATAATCCTTTCGAGCAGCTCATTGTATGGGATCCTGATAATCGCGAAATTGTAGGCGGTTACCGTTTCATCCGCATGAAAAACCTGGAAATTGATGCTTCAGGGCAGGTAAAAACGCCAACTTCCAGGTTGTTCAATCTCAGCCAGAAATTCATCAATGAATACCTGCCGATAACCATCGAGTTGGGGAGATCATTTGTCCAGCCTGATTATCAGCCCTCTAAAAATCCACGTTTGGGATTGTTTTCGCTTGATAATCTTTGGGATGGCCTGGGAGCAATTATCAAAAACAATCCGGATGTGGAATATTTTTTCGGGAAAATTACGATGTATCCCGATTCAGATTTGCTTGCCCGTGAAGCAATAATGTATTTTCTCAACAGATTTTTCCCGGACCCCGACAGGCTTGTTTATCCACACAATCCATTGGAAATCAAGACAGATCGGTTAGTTTTTCAGGAGATTTTTATTCATGATACTTACGCTGATAATTATAAAACCCTCCAGCAGCTCGTCAGAAAGCAAAACGAAACTATTCCACCACTGGTAAATGCTTACATGAACCTTTCACCGACTATGAAAACCTTCGGCACTTCTATTAATCCAACCTTTGGCGACGTGGAGGAGACCGGTATTATGATCCGGATTGCCGACATTTACAACGAAAAGAAAGCGCGCCACATCGAAGGTGTGTAACCCTTCTGTTTGAAGATTATGGAAATTAAAGAAGCCAGTTTTATTATCAGCAACACCGATTACCGTAAATGCCCGCCACCGGTTTTGCCGGAATTCGCTTTCATTGGTCGTTCTAACGTTGGTAAATCATCGCTTATCAATATGTTATGCAAACGCAAAGGCCTGGCAAGAATTTCCGTACAACCCGGAAAAACGCAAACGATCAACCATTTTTTAATTAATAAGGAATGGTACCTGGTTGATCTGCCCGGTTATGGCTATGCGAAAATCTCAAAAACTTCGCGTGAAAAATGGAAAAAGATGATCGGTGACTATGTGACCAAACGTGAAAACCTGGTTTACACCTTTATATTAATTGACTTAAGAATCCCGCCGCAGCAGAACGATCTTGAGGTGATTAACAATTTTGGGGAGATGCAACTCCCTTTTGTTCTGGTTTTTACCAAATTCGATAAACTGAAACCCATTGAGGCATCAGCAAACCTGGAAAATTACAAATCGGAGCTGCTCGAATCCTGGGAAGAATTACCACCTCTTTTTGTTACATCATCTGCCAGCGGATTGGGCCGAGATGAAATGCTGGATTTTATCGAAGAAAACAATAATCTGTTCCGGAAAATGAAAAATCCCGGTTTTAAGCCCGGGATAGGCCGGTAAACATTTTTTGGTATTACTCAAATTCGACCAGCAAACCGTTTTTTGGCACCGAATCCCCCTCTTTTACATACACCATTTTGATCTTTCCGTCGAATGGAGCCAGGATGACATTTTTCATTTTCATTGCTTCGAGGATCAGAAGCATATCGTTGTGTTTCACCTTCGCACCGTTTTTCACGGAAACCTTACGGATCGTTCCCGGAATAAAAGCCTTCATCTTCTTTGGGTCAGCAGGCTCCCAGGGTTTGCGCTTCTCATACTTTTTGGTGAACAATGTCTTGTATTTGACATCATCAAGAATGAATGATCTTAATTTTGAAGTTTGATCCTGTTCCATCGCGTTAGGTTAGTTTTTCAATTAAACTTTTGATAAAGTACTGCCTGTTAACTCCGGCCGGCATTAAAACGGTGGAATTCCATGCTTTTTCTGAGGAATAAGTTCAGTTTTGTTGTTGGAAATCTCCAGGGCGTGAACCAGGAAATGGCGTGTTTCGGCAGGCTCGATCACGGCATCAATGTATCCGTAAGCTGCCGCAACGTAAGGATTGGCGAATTTTTTCTTGTACTCCTTAATTTTCTGTTTTCTCATCTCATCCGGATTTTCGGCGGTGGTGATCTCTTTGCGGAAGATGATATTAGCAGCCCCTTCCGGACCCATAACAGCAATTTCGGCTGTTGGCCATGCGAAAACAAAATCGGCTTTCAGATGGTGCGAACACATGGCTATATAGCCGCCGCCGTAAGCTTTTCGCATGATTAGCGTGATCTTGGGCACAGTTGCTTCGGAGTAAGCATAAAGAATTTTGGCGCCGTGACGGATAACGCCTGCATGCTCCTGCTCGATACCGGGCAGATAGCCAGGAAGGTCAACCAGAGTGCACAGAGGAATGTTAAAGGCATTGCAGTAACGGATGAAACGCGCTGCTTTGTTGGATGAATCCACATCGAGCACACCGGCAAGTACCATCGGCTGATTGGCAACAAAACCAATGGTTTGTCCTTCGAGCCTTGCAAAACCAATCACAATATTGGCTGCAAACAGTTCCTGGATTTCGAAAAACTCGGAATCATCCACAATGGCTCTGATGACGTCTCTGACATCATAGGGCTGTTTTGGGTCGGCCGGGATGATGTCGTCAATTTTATACTTGCGTGATTTTGGATTCTTTTTGGGGAAAGGATCAGCTTTCTTGAAATTATTCCACGGGATGTAGCTGACAAGTTGTTTGATCTGATCGAAACATTCCTGCTCGCTTTCGGAGAAGAAATGAGCATTGCCGGTGATTTCGGCATGCACGCGTGCGCCACCGAGCTCTTCCATCGAAATCTCTTCGCCCAGCACCGTTTTGATAACTTCGGGGCCGGTGATGAACATTTTGGAAATCTTATCCACCACAAAAACAAAATCGGTAAGCGCCGGCGAGTAAACCGCACCACCTGCGCATGGACCAAGGATTACCGAAATTTGCGGAATTACGCCCGAAGCCTGGGTATTACGGTAAAAAATATCGCCATATCCGGCCAGTGAGTTAACACCTTCCTGGATACGTGCGCCACCTGAGTCGTTGATTCCAATGATGGGTACTTTAAGTTTCATGGCGTGATCCATGATCTTGGTGATTTTTTTGGCGTGCATAAATCCCAATGAGCCGCCAGCCACGGTAAAGTCCTGAGCATAGATACACACCGGATGCCCGCTGATAGTGCCGGTGCCGGTAACAACACCATCGCCCGGCAGGTATTTTTTATCCATATCAAAATCCTTTCCGGCATGTTCGACGAAAAGATCGTATTCGTGAAAGGATTTGGGGTCGAGAAGGGTTATAATTCGTTCGCGTGCGGTAAGTTTACCGGTAGCCTTTTGTTTTTCAATTGCCTGTGTACCACCGCCCTGTAGTGCTTCGCGCATCCTGCGGCGCAAGTCAGTTGATTTAGCTTTTATAGACATAGTATCAATATTTCATCATTAAAAGACAGTAAAATGCAAAACCAAAAAAGCGTGCAAAAATAGAATATTTAATCAATCCCCCTTTTTTGGCATTTGGGCAAAAGTAGTTATTCATCAAAACTGGAAGTATGTTTTTGGGATATTTTTGAGATGAATTTCCTGCGGCTCACACCAAACAAGTGATCAATGTTTCGATCCATAAATTGCAATTTTTCTAAGTTATTAGCATTCAATTTGCTCGCATACCACAGTGCAACAATCAATGAGTGAGGCAGTCTGAATGGGGGGGGGGATGAATCCCTGGTGAAGTAAAATTTTTTTCTTTAGCCTCAGAATGAATTGAGGGCACCCTTTGGAAGTGGAAATTTTGATTAGAAATTAAATGCATATTTTTGCATATGAAATTTTGTACCAATCCAATCAAATTTATTTTTATGCATAAAATTACTTTACTCATTATCAGTATTTTATTTGTCGCATCACCACTTTTATCTCAAACTCAGCGACTGGTTTTAATCGAAGAAGGTACCAATGCTTCCTGCGGCCCCTGTGCTGCCCAAAACCCGGCATTTGATGCATTACTCGATCAAAACCGCGACAAAATCACGGCCATCAAGTACCACTGGTACTTTCCGGGATACGATCCGATGCATTTGCACAATGTTGGCGAAAACAATGCCAGAGTTGCATATTATGGTATTAACGGGGTTCCTACGGCTGTACTTGACGGAGTAATTCCCTCCGGAGCAGGTTTCGGTTATCCGGGCGCTCCAAGCGGATTCAGTCAGAACCTGATCAACCAGGCATATGCCGTTCCTTCTCCTTTTAGCATAGATCTATATCATTACCTTTCGGCTGCACAGGATTCGATCCATGTTGTGATGCGAATTACCGCTGCTCAGGCAATTACGGGTAACTACAAAGCACAAATGGCGGTAATCGAAAAAGTGATCAATTTTGCCAATGCTCCCGGCAATAATGGAGAAAAGACTTTTCACGACGTGATGAAAAAAATGCTCCCAAATCATTTGGGAACTTCCATCCAGGCATCCTGGGAGCAGGGGGATTATATTATTCTGCGCGAATCGTGGAAACTGGCCAATATCTATGATATGGACGAGCTTGGTGTAGTAGGATTTATCCAGGAAAACGGAACCAGAAGCGTGAAGCAGGCCGGTAACAGTGAGCCTGAAGCTTTTGCACCACTGCATAATACAGATGCTGCCATCTATAATCTTACCAATCTTACCGCAACTAACTGTTCGGGAGACTACACTCCGGTGATAACTCTTGCCAATTATGGTACAAACCCGCTTACTACGGCGGAAATTGTGTACAGCGTTAACGGAGGTTCCCAGCTGACTTATAACTGGTCAGGAAATCTTGGTTTCCTCCAATCAGAGGTGGTTTCACTTCCTGAAATCAGTTTTACTGTTCTTCCTCAAAATGCTTTGGAAATTACGCTCCAAAATCCAAACGGCGTAGCTGACCAGTATGGAAAAAACAACATGATCCTTTATAATTTCAATGTTGCAGCAGCCACACCCTCTGAAGTTAAGCTGATGATTAAACTGGATAACAACCCCGAACAGATTACCTGGGATATTAAAAACCTTGCCGGAGAAATCGTAATCAGCGGTGGGCCATATACAACGCCCGGTGCAACGGTGAACGAAATCATTAACCTTGCCGAGAATGGCTGCTACCTTTTTACCATTTATGATGCGGCTGGCAATGGCATCGAAGCTCCTGGATTCTTTGTGCTTTATTACGGAACAAGCACACAGTTACTTTCCGGGACAGCTTTTGGCAGCATGGCCAAAGCACAGTTTGATGTTGGCGGAACGGTAGAAATTGCTGAGAATCAATCTTCTTCAGTAATATCAATCTATCCCAACCCGGTCCAGAATACCGGTTATATTGAATTTCAACTCTTTCAGCAGGAAATGGCCGAAATTTTCCTTTACAATCAGCTCGGGCAGGTTATCAAAAGGATTGGGCAGGAGAGGTACGAGCCGGGTATGATCCAGGAAGTTTTTACAACACAAGATCTGAAACCTGGTGTCTATTATATCGCAGGACGTATCGGAGCTATGACCCTCAATCAAAAGGTTGTTGTAACACAATAAACTGAAGACGCACGAAATGAACGAATCTTCAATCTTTGTCGCTAATAATCAGGCTTTTGTAACCTGTAACTGCTCGACATATTTTGACGACAGGCAATAATTTCGCAGAGACTCATTTTTGTAAATAATTATTTTTGCACACAATTAATTTCGATAGTCTAATTAAAAACAAACTCACCAAAACTATGAGAACATTTTCACTTTTGCTCGTAAGCGTACTATTTATGGTACAATCTTCATTTTCGCAAGTAGCCCGCGAAAAGGTTGTAATTGAGGTTTTTACGGGCGTCAACTGCCCTTACTGCCCCGCCGCTGCCAATGGCATTAAAGACATGCTGGCAGCCGGACTTAACATCGCTCCTATAGCTATTCATACATCGTCGTTCAGTATCCCGCAGTTTTACACCACCGAAACCAACTCAAGAGCGCAGTATTATGGCGTAACCAGTTATCCCACTGCAAAATTTGACGGTATCGTTACCCACTCAGGCGGCGGTGGTGCAGGGCAAACCAATTACAGCGCCTACCTCAGCAGGTACAATCAGCGCGTCAATCTACCCAGCCAGTTTACGATCAGTATGAGCTATCAGAATGTTGGCGGCAACAACTACGAAGCCTATGTTACTGTCGAAAAAGTTGTTCCTGATACTTACACCAACGTTGTATTTCAGCTTTTCCTTACCGAGTCGAATATTCAGTATAGCTGGATGGGGATGTCCGATCTTAACTGGGTGACCAGAGATATTATTCCAACACAAACCGGTACTATTCTCGATTTTTCAAGCAGCAATGTTGTTCAACTTACTCTGCCATTTACAATGAATCCAGCATGGAACAAGGAAAATTGCGACCTTGTGGGTTTTGTTCAGAACAATACTGGTAAAGAAATCATGCAGGCAAAAATGTTAACTTTGAATTCACCTGAATATACTTTGGATGCCGAATTGTTCAGCGTAATGAACATCCCTGCAAAAATGTGTACCGGATTACTAGCCCCTGAAGTTGTTGTGAAAAATAAGGGTGCAGAACCGTTGACCTCTCTCAATGTCAAAATTGAAGTGAATGGCGAATTGGTTTACACTCATCCCTGGACGGGTTCGATTGCTTACACCGAAAAGGTGCACATTGTGGTTCCTGAATTTGCTGTCAACCTTCTCGAAACCAATCAAATAAACGTCTTTGTGACCGATCCTAATAATGGTACTGATGAAAATCCCGGAAATGATCATCATGGATTTGAAGCTATCAATCCGGAAATCGTAAACGATTATCTGGTATTAATAATGAGCACGGATGCCAGTCCACAGCATACATCCTGGGAAGTACTTGATCCGGATGGAAATGTTATTGACGCAGGTGGCCCCTATACTCAACCCAATCAATTCTTCAGAGACACCGTTTATTACAATGGTTCGATTGGCTGCCATCGTTTTATTATGTATGATGCTGGTGGTGATGGCCTTACTACCTACTACACACTGAGGTCGTATGTTAATGGTGTGATGAAAACCATCGGTAATGGTTCCTCATTTGGATTTAAAGAAACAACTCATTTCTCGGTTGACACAGGTGTTGGCCTCGATGAAATCAGTGTTGAAGAAAACTCTTTTGAGATTTTCCCAAATCCTGTAACAAATACCTCTACCGTGAATTTCAATCTGAAACAATCCGGAAACGTTAATATTGAGCTTTTCAACACCGCCGGCAAAAGGGTTATGCAACTTGCCAACGGCACATTCAACTCAGGTACTAATAAAGTTACCCTCGATTCAGGCGAAATTGATAACGGCATTTACTTTATCAGCATCAAAACTGCTGATCAGACATTGTCTGGTAAAATTGCCATCATGAAATAGGTTTTGTTTTGATAATAATGAGTCTAAAGTAAAAAGCCACCAAGCACTGCTGATTTTTAGCGTTTTTACCCCTAACCCAAATGGGAGAATGCTAAAAATCAGCAATTTGGAAAAGTCCCCATTTGGGGATTTAGGGGCAAATTTTTTGGACTGAAATCAATAATTGAACGCCATTAGCCGGCAAAACGGTTGATGGCTTTTTTTATGCCCATAACCTCAGCAATTGAGAAATCAGAAATCCGAGGTAGTTCCCGACTGCATAACCCACAATGCCAACAGTAAGACCAGAAACAACAATTTCGCGGTTTTTCAGAGCGCCGGCAACTGCCGGAACAAATGGCGGGCTGCAAATCAGAGCTGTGGAGGTAACGATCACGGTGTCGGCATCAACCTTGAAAATAAGGGCAAACAGCGCATGCAGAAAGAGTGAGCCAAAAATCACCAACGCAAGATAGGGAAGCACCACCGTGGATGTTTGTACCAACGATGCCACATTAACCATCGAAGCCACCGAAACGCTGAATACCAGAATGAAGTACATACCAAGTTCGAAAGTCAACTCTGTCTGATTGATCTTCGGAACCAGTGATCCGGCAAGGCCTAATGTGGTGATAATGAGAATAACAACGATCATCTGACTGCCAGATGGCACCAAAAGCGAAACCCCGCCGGCTATCAGAAAAACTGCTGCTGAAATTCCAAACATCGCCAAAAGTGGTAGAATCTGCCGGCGTTGGATCAAGGTAAAAAATTCCCCGCTACTTCCGCTCTTCTCCATTTTGATGTCTTTTCTCCCCGAAGCTGATCGGAAGGGTTGGAGAAAAAGCAGAAAAAACCGCTGACCTGCCGAAATCAGAAATAGAAAATAAATCCCTGAAAGCAGCATGTCGTAGGTGTGAGTAAGCAGGTAGATATCTTCATCCACATTGAGCATAATTTTGAGCGATGCCAGATTGGGAGTGCCTCCTGTGTAAACGCCGACCAGCAATCCGCCGATTTTCCATAGGTCAGGAGCCTGGCTACCCCTGAGAATAAAAAAGCCGGCAATTACCATCACCACCACTGCCGTAATTCCAGCCGCCATCGAAACAGCGGTTTTGCCGGCAAGCGAGAGCCACTGACGAAGGTTGGAGGAAAAAAGCAGCAACGGAATCGCCAACGGAATAGTAATCATGTTGATAATGTCCTGAACATCTTTGCCATTGTCAGGAATAAGCCCCAGGTTGCCGGCCAATAGTCCTAAAATATAGGCAACCACCACCACACCGATTTTATTGATGATGCTGAATTTTGTTGACAGGTAAATAATGAGCAGCGGCGACAGCAGGTAAAAGCAGACCAGAATAATCATTGATACCATGTTTGATGGGGAATTGAATTGGGAACCAAAAGTAAAATAATATCCATCAACCACAAAAAACAAAGCCCTGTTCCGGTGTGAAACAGGGCTGAGATAATTTGTTTACGAAAATCAGTTTGACCTGATTTGGTAAATTTTTCTTCCGCCGTAAGCAGCGCCAAGCGCCATCAATATAATAAGACCTGAGCCGACCGGCACGCCGCCACCTGGAGGAGCCTGATTGCCTGGTAACCCGTGTCCTCCGCCTGGCGGGGGTGGAGGTGGGTCCTGAGTAAAGCCGGCGTTAGCGAGCAGGATAAAAAGAGCCACGATTGCTGTGAAAAACCATTTCTTCATTTTCATAAGTAGTATAGATAAGTGTTTAGTCAATTATTGCTTTGATGGTCTGTGTGTTGAGGCTATTGGTCAGCTTAACAAGGTACAATCCTGATGATAGCTTTAAATACAAAGATTGAATTCCGGACCCATTGACCTGAGCTGTTTTGATTGATCGTCCGGTTAGGTCGAAGACTTCAACAAACGTTACACCTACGGAATTGTTTACAAAAAGCTGGTTGTTGCTGAACCATGCTTCGATAGCAGGAACTGGCCTGGATTCTTCAATCCCCACTGCACTGAATTTAAGGAGGAAGCGGGTGGGTGAGTCGTTCTGCTCTGAGGCAAAAGAATAGGGTGAATCGCTCAGATTATGTCGTGTATTTAACTTTTGGTCTTCGAGGTAAATGGTTTGATTGGGTAT
>Ga0209835_1000430_pt1 | contig 28204 bp, 21 predicted proteins | sample LakKivwa52mmetaG_FD_184138 | JGI IMG/M metagenome (GOLD analysis project Ga0209835, IMG submission 184138) | Anoxic lake water microbial communities from Lake Kivu, Rwanda to study Microbial Dark Matter (Phase II) - Lake Kivu water 52m metaG... | ecosystem: Environmental > Aquatic > Freshwater >... | reverse complement strand
GGATGTGACTGCCGCCGTCGACTCCTTCCTGCGCGGTTACCCGCTGCCCGCCGAGTTGCGCACCCGCGACGCGGAAGGCAAGATTCGGGTGGAAAAAGCGCCGAAGGTTGATGCGCGCAAGTCGAAGGGCGATGGTCGAAATTCGAGAGCGGATAATCGGACAGAACCATCATCATCGAATGCCGAATATCAAATACCGAGTATCGAATATCGAACATCGAATAACGAATTACCAGTCACCAATTACCCGTCCCGCGCCCCGCTCCAGCCGGTCAAGATTTACCCCTATGGCGTGGCCCGCAACCGGCTGATGCAGAGCGCCAAACGATTGGGCGTCCCAGCCCTGGTCGTTCGCAGCATCGACGAAGCCAACGCGCTGATTACCCTGCGCTCGTACTACCGCGACCATCAGGCCACCATCGTCGAAGCCGAGCAGCGCGGGATGCCGATTTATGTTCTGCGCGCCAACTCGGTCAGCCAGATTGAGCAATTCCTGACCGACCTGTTCAACCTGCCCGGCGAAATAAACCTGCCCAACGGCGGCGGGGACATTGTCCGTAACGAGACCCAGGCCGCGATTGCCGCCGTGCTAAACGGCGAACGCTATGTGGATATGCCCCCGGCTGGTTCGGCCATCCGCCGCATCCAGCATGAAATGGCGCGCGCCGCTGAACTGGTCAGCCATTCGTATGGCAAGGAACCCCGGCGGCATGTCAGAATCTTTCGGGATTGAGCCAATTTACGATTTGGTGATTGAGTGATTGGGTGCTTTCAAACCCGTCCACCCAATCACCAAATCCAAAAATCACAAAATCATCCAATGTTCATTACCCTCGAAGGCCCCGAAGGCTCCGGCAAGACCTCCCACATCCCCCACCTTGTCCAATTCCTGCGCGAGCAGGGTTACACTGTTTTCCCGACCCGCGAACCGGGCGGGACATCCATCGGCGAGCAAATCCGCGAGGTGATTCACGACCTGAAAAACGCGGAGATGCACCCGCGCACCGAGACCCTGCTCTACCAGGCCGCCCGCGCCCAGATTGTGGAGGAAGTCATCAAGCCGCGCCTGAAGATGGGCGAAATTGTGCTTTCTGACCGCTATTTCGATTCGACGATTGCCTACCAGGGCTACGGACACGGCCAGCCGCTGGAGCAGGTGCGCCAATTGGTGCGCTACGCCACCGGGGGCCTGACCCCCGACCTGACGATTTTGCTCGACCTGGATGTGGAAATCGGCCTCCAGCGCAAATCGAAACAGCAGGAGTGGAACCGGCTCGACGCCTACACGGTCGACTTCCACAAACGGGTGCGCGCCGGGTATTTGGAGATGGTCACGCAGGAGCCGGAGCGCTGGAAGGTGGTCGATTCCAGCCAGAAGTGGGATGTGGTGCAGGGGGAGTTGATGAAAGTGATTTTGGCTAAACTTTCTTAAGCCCGCCAGAACCCGCGCCGCATGGGGCGGACTTCTTCGGTGGTGACGAAGGCTTCCGGGTCGGCATCGTGAACCAGTTTCTCGATTTTGCCGACATCCTTGCGCAGTACGCTGACAGAGAGCATACTGACCATACCGTCTTTGCCGCGCGCCGGGATTTCGGTCACGCCAAAACCGGCCTGGCGCAGGGCATTGGCAAGCGAAACCCCCAGTCGCGGGCTGATGATTTGCAGTTGGGTATGCCCAATCGCCAGCCTTTCTTCGATAATCATGCCAATCACGTTCCCGGTTGCAAACCCGGCGGCATAGCCGATGATATTCAGCGGGTTATCCAGGTTGCCCAACACCGAAGAGATGGCGACCACGAAAATGACGGACTGGACGAAGCCCATGCCCCACGAAATGGCTTTGCGTCCGCGCATCACGAACAGCACGCGCAGGGTATCGAAGGTCATATCGCCCACGCGCAGGGCGAAAATGCCAAGCGCGCCGAGCCAGGCTGCGGGGGAGAGAAAAAATTCAAACATTTTTGTTTCCTTTTCTATCGGACAAAAAGGGCGCAGATGGTGTCTGCGCCCCGGGGGAATTTTACTTCTTTGGCAGGTACAGTTTTTCGACGTATTCTTTCACCATTCGGCGCATACTAAACTGCGGGGTGATGGTGCGCATCGATTCTTTCATCCGCTGGACCCATTTGACCGGGACATCGTGGGCGTCACGATTGGTGTAGTAGAGCGGGATGATTTCCTTCTCCAGGGTGGTGTACAGGCTCTCGGCATCCGCTTCGTCTTGAACGTCCACATCCAGGTCGGCGTCGGGGCCAATGGCCCAGCCGTTGTCGCCGTTGTAGGCTTCGCGCCACCAGCCATCCAGCACCGAGAAGTTGAGCGCGCCGTTCAGGGCGGCCTTCATGCCCGAGGTGCCGCTGGCCTCGTTGGGGCGGCGCGGGGTGTTCATCCACACATCCACGCCCTGGACAAGGTAACGCGCCAGGTTCATGTCGTAATCTTCCAGGAAGACGATGCGCCCGCCGTTTTCGGCCTTCTTGACCCGGCGATAGACTTCCTGAATCAACTGCTTGCCGGGTTCGTCCGCCGGGTGGGCCTTGCCCGCGAACAGGATTTGCACCGGGCGGTTGGGCTGGTTGATGATGTCGAGCAGGCGGTCGAATTCGCTCAAGGCCAGGCTGGCGCGTTTGTAGGTGGCGAAGCGGCGCGCAAAGCCGATGGTCAAGACATACGGGTCGAGCATCACGCCGCTGGCGATGACCTGCACCGGGTGGAATCCGCCCTGCATCCAGCGCTGGCGGGAGCGTTCTTCGAAATAGAAGACCATTTTGCGCTTGAGATGGTTGCGCACCGCCCACAATTCCTGCGGGGGAATGGCTTCCATTTTTTCCCACATCTCGAAATCGTCGAGATGGTCGAGCCAATCGGGGCCGAAATATTTTTCGAGCAGGATGCGGATTCGGCGCGCCATCCAGGTGGTGGTGTGGACGCCGTTGGTCACATAGGTGATGGGAACATCGTCGACATCTTCCGCATTCCAAAGATGTTTCCACATGTGGCGGCTGACCAATCCGTGCAGTTCTGAAACAGCGTTGCGGCCCTCGGAGTTGCGCAGGGCCAGGATGGGCATGGAGAAAGTCTCGCCCCACGATTGCTGGTGACGCGCCAGGTCGACAAACTGGTCGCGGGTCAGGCCGAGTTCGGGCCACATCGTCGCCAGGTATTTGTCAATCAGCCAGAGCGGGAATTCGTCGTTCCCGGCGGGGACGGGGGTGTGGGTGGTGAAAACGTTGTGAGTCTTGGTCAGCGCCAGGGCCTCCTCGAAAGTCTTGCCCTGTTTGACCAGTTCGCGGGCGCGTTCCAGAATCATGAACGAGGCATGGCCTTCGTTCATGTGCCAGACGGTGGGGTCGAAGCCCAGCGCGCGCAGGACGCGCACGCCGCCAATGCCCAGCAACACTTCCTGCATAACGCGCAGGTTGATATCGGACCAATACAGGCGGGTGGTCAACTGCCGCACCATCGGCGGGTTGCTGTCCATGTTCGTGTCGAGCAGGTAGAGCGGGGTGCGCCCGATGCGCACTTCCCAGATGCGGGCCTGCACCGGGCCATCGGGGAAATCGACCTGGATGGTCAACTCGGCTCCATCCTCTTTCCGCACCAGCAACAGGGGCAGCCCCTCGAAGTTGAGCGGGTTGTTGACCGCTTCCTGCCAGCCGTCCTCGGTAATGCGCTGGGAGAAGTAGCCCTCGGTGTAGAGCAGGCCGATGCCCACCAGCGGCAGGCCAATGTCAGACGATTCTTTCAGGTGGTCGCCCGAAAGCACGCCCAGGCCGCCGGAGTAAATGGGCAGGGTCTCGTGCAAGCCGAATTCCATCGAGAAATAGGCAATCTGGTCTTTGCTTTTGGGGTATTGGGAAGCGAACCAGGTATCGGGACGCTGCATGTAAGCGTCGAACTCGGCAAAAACCTGGTCGTACATTTCCAGGTAAATCGGGTTTTGGGCGGCGGCATTGAGCGTGGGACGCTCCACCTGGCGCAGGAACAGGATAGGGTTGTGCTTGACACGCTCCCACAGGTTGTTATCGATGCGGTTGAACAAACGCTGGGCGGCGGGATTCCAGGCCCACCATAAGTTGTAAGAGAGTTCGCCCAGCCGGTTGATGCGCCGCGGCAGGTCAAAGTGATTGGGGAGTTTCGATTTGTAAGTCGGCATAATCGTTCCTTTCAAAAATGGCGGTCAAATCATACCACACCGAGGTTAAAGTCAACCTTGCAGGGTGGTTAATTCAGGAGGTGAATGAAATCTGAAATTTTTGTTGACGCCGCGCGAGGCGAATGATAAAATACAGCCCGCTTGCTTGACCAGCCGCCAGCCCCCATCGTCTAGTGGCCCAGGACGGAGCCCTCTCAAGGCTCAAACAGGGGTTCGAGTCCCCTTGGGGGCACTTGTGTAGACCACATGGATTGCCAATTCCGTGTGGTCTTTTTGTTTACATAGGTTCACGGCCCAGACAGCGAAGAAAATCGAACCCTTCCCTCACTCACGCAAAAACTTAGTTTGGTATAAAAGAATGTTTGGGAGATTCGCATGAGGGTGAGGAAGGGATGCGATACCCATAAGGCAGAGGCGGATAGCCAAATAGGGGATGGGCTGATTTGGGTTGAACCTGCGCGGTGGCCTTTAAACAATGGTAAAAAATCGGCTATTGACATGACTTATTCTAAGTTATATAATAAGTCATAGATTAGCAGGAGTATTATATGCTATCAAATTCTCCACTCGATAAATCCCAACCCACCACTCGCAATATTCGCGAAGCGAATCGCTTGTTGATTTTGCATCAGTTGCTGCTCCGCGAAACCGGCACCCGCCAGGAACTCAGCCAATTAACTGGTCTAAGCACCGCTACAGTTGCCAATCTTGTGGCGGATATGCTGGAGGAAGGCTTGATTGTTGAAGTGGGGATGACCGCCTCGCAGGGTGGCCGCCCCATTTCTATTTTATCGGTCAATGCCGGGGCCGGCGCTTGCGTGGGGGTGGATGTTGCTGAAACTTACATCCTGTTTGATCTGTACGACTTAACCCTCAAGAATATCACTGAGTATAAAGTGGAATTGCCCTCCACTAAAATCGAGCCGCAAGATGTCGTTAAATTGATTGCGACGGGGCTCAATACTTTGCTTGGGCAGGCGGGTTTGCCCGGCGATAAAGTCGTTGGGATCGGAATCAGCATCCCCGGGCCGTTTGAGCATTCTACCGGGGTTTCCGTTTTTGCGCCCTCCTGGGGCTGGGTCAATGTGCCGCTCAAGGCCATGCTGGAGAAAGAAATCCAAGCCCCACTGTACATGGATAACCCGCTCAAGTTCAATGCGATCGCTGAGGCCTGGTTTGGGACTGGCCGGGATGTGAAAACAATGGCCGCGATGGTTTGGGGCACGGGAGTTGGCACAGGCCTGGTGATTAACGGGCAGCTTTTCCATGGTGCCAGTAACACGGCCGGCGAGTGGGGACATTCCGTTATCGTTGCCGGCGGACGGCAATGCCGCTGCGGGAACCGAGGCTGCCTGGAAGCCTACATCGGCGCGCCCGGAATTTTGCAGACCCTGGTTGAGATTAATCCAAACAGCGAGTTGTTGTTTACCGATGACCAGACCCGCACGATCGAGGCGCTTGCAGCGGCAGCCCGGCGAAACGATCCCGCTGCGCTGGCTGTCGTCCATCAAACGGCTGTCTATCTTAGCGCTGGATTTTCCAGCCTGATCAATATTTTCAATCCCGAACTGATTATCATGGACTCTTGGGTGGCCGATTTGTTAGGCCCAATTATCTTGCCGGAACTGCTCGAGTTGGTGCGGCAACAATCGCTGGTGCAGCCGTTCAAGGCAGTGCGGTTTGCCCTAAGCGATCTGGCGCGCAACCCGGTCAGCCTGGGAGCGGCAACCCTTGTCCTTGAAGAATTCCTGGCCAGTGCCGGTCGACAACCCGCCTCGACGCGTACCTGAGCACTTATCGCTACGAAAACTTAGCCAAGCCTGTCGATGCCGCGCAACTCGAAGCGCAGCATAAAAGGAGGTGACCCGAAACTGTAGACGTTCCGGTGTATTCAATGTGTGCGACCCGTTCGCTCGAAATTGTACCGCAAGGTACGAAGGATGAGCGGCAAGGTCTTTGAACCTTGACAACTGAGTGTCCCTGTAAGTGAAACTCTTACTCTCCAGGTGGTGGAGTAAAAGCACCATCCCCAGGCGTGCGTCTGGCAAACGTGGGTCTGAAGCGGGAAGGAAAGGCGGTAAGCTGCAACCGAAGCGGCAATCCCGTCGAGCAGGTGACTATGGATAACGAATGAAGGTGTGATTGAAGCGTCGTCATGCACAACTTGCCAAAGCGGTTGACAGGCAAGCCCAAAAGGGACTGTGTTCAGGCCATGTCGTACATTGGAACATGGTAACCACTCGAACGGACACCGGCGTAAAGCACCATCCTAAGGTCACAAAACAAGGGACACCCGGAACGGGGAAACCCGCTATGGCTCTTTGCAAAAAGAAGGCAGCCAGGCCGTATGCTGTAGCGGAGTAGGATGCCCCAAGAAGCGAAGGCTCTGGGTAACTCCAGAGATACGCTGACGTGGGGCGGGTATAAGGGAAGATACAGGCGCTGAAAGGATGAAGGGTCTTATGACAGGCGTCTTTGACGCACTGAAGACCGCAGTGGATAACCAAACCTCTGCCATCCAGCCAGTTCAGGTATCAAGCCGCGACAATGGTAAGGTTCCTTGTTGTGGTGCTGATGACAACAGCCCTTATACTCAGGAGCCGGATGCGGGGAAACTCGCACGTCCGGTTCTGAAGTGGAGGTGGGGTCAGTGATGACCCCACCTACCATCACTCCTGTTGCAAAGCCAAGTCTCAATCTGCAAACCTACACTATGAGGAGAAAAGAAAATGAAACTGTCCAAGTTGTTCAGTGTGATCGTGTTATTGAGCATGCTTTTGGCTGCCTGCGGCCAGGCTGCCACCCCCACCGAAGCCCCTGCGGCAGAAGCTCCCGCCGCAGTTGAGCCGACCAAGGCTGCAGAAGCCCCCGCCGTCGAACCAGTCAGCTTGAAACTGTCTGTCTGGGGCAGCGACCTCGACAGCCAGGTTTACCAGCAGCGCCTCGACTTGTTCATGGCCAAGAATCCGGATATCAAGGTGGAATTGGTTTACATCCCCAGCGATTACAGCCAAAAGGTCCAGACCATGATCGCCGGTGGCGACTCCCCGGACATCCTGCAGGTGGCTGAAGATGTGCATGCCTATTCGGGCAAAGGTCAGATCATTTCCCTGAATGATTTTGTGGCCAAAGATGGCCTCGATATCAAGGCCCGTTACGGCGAAACCGGCGGCCTGACCCCCGCATATTCGATGGATGGCAACCTGTATGCCATGCCCGATCGCGGCGGCGCGCTGATCTTGTACTACAACAAGGATATGTTCGACAAAGCTGGCTTGTCCTACCCAACCAAGGATTGGACCTGGGTTGAATTCCTGGATGCCACCCAGAAGCTGACCATCCGCGATGGCGACAAAGTAACCCAGTATGGTTTTGCGGCCGGTGGCTGGTGGCCCTGGTGGATGAGCTTCATCTACATGAACGGTGGCGCGATTTTGGATGCCAGTGGCAAGCCGGTTGCGAATTCCCCCGAAGCGGTGGAAGCCATCCAGTTCTATAATGATCTGGTCTACAAACATAAAGTTGCGCCCTCCCCCGAAGACTACGCCAACCTGGGCACCGGCAGCCCCGATCCGCTCTTCGCGCAGGGTTTGGTTGCCATGAGCACCACTGGTTTCTGGGGCATCGGCGGTCTGAAAGATGCCACCTTCAATTGGGACATCGCTCCGCTGTTCAAGAACAAAGTGAATGCCACGGTCGTGTTTGGTTCCGGCTTCTCGATCTCGAAGGATTGCAAGAACCCCGAAGCCGCCTGGAAGGTGATCGAATTCCTGACCAGCGAAGAAGGCCAGATGCCGATTGTCGAGAACAAGGAAGACGCTCCTGCCAATATCGCCGTGCTGAACAGCGATGCCTTCTTGAAGCAGAGTTGGAGCACCAAGCCGATCAACATGGCTGCCCTGGGCGAATCTGCCAACGCCGCTTTTGCTCTGCCGCTTTCCCCGAAGTGGAATGAGATGAACACGGTGCTCGATACCAACCTGGGCGAGGTCTTTGCCAACCGCGCTGAAGTGCAAGCAACAATGGACACCATCCAGCAACAACTGGTTGAATTGTTCGGTCAATAAGTATCTCTTTGAAATGGTGGGGGGCTTCGCGCCTCCCACCATTTTATTCTGATTGGTCAAGTGATGAAATTTTTCCCGAAATTTTCCGCGTTCTTGTTATTATCCATTTTCCTTATTCTGATCAGCGCCTGCTCGACGGCTGAAACGCCCGTTCCTGTTGTGGAAAATAAGCCTATGACCCCTGAACCTGTTCAAACCCCAAACGTCACTACAATTGTCATTAATGCCCAGTCCGAAGTCCAAACCATTGAAGGCTTTGGCGCGGCCAGTGCTTGGTGGGCGCAGGATGTGGGTGGTTGGGCGGATGAAAAGCGTACTCTGGTGGCAGATTTGCTCTTTGACCGCGAAAAAGGCGTGGGCCTGTCTTTCTATCGCTACAACCTCGGCGGCGGGAATGGTGAAAACATCCAGGATACCTGGCGACGGGCCGAAACGTTCGAGGTTGCGCCCGGCCAATATGACTGGACACGCGATGCCAATGCTATGTGGATGCTGCGCGCCGCTCGCGACCGGGGCGTGGAACACTTTGTCGCTTTTGTTAACAGCCCTCCGGCGCGGATGACCGTTTCGGGGCTGACGACCGGCGAAAAGGATGGGAAATCCAACCTGAAGCCGGAGATGTACGGTGAATTTTCCCAATACCTGGTGGATGTGGTGCGCCACCTGCGCGAGGATGAGAACATCCCGGTTGATTGGATCAGCCCGATTAACGAACCGCAGTGGAACTGGAGTTACAAAAACGGTCAGGAGGGCTGCCACTATGGCCCGAACGAAGTGCTCGAGTTGACTCGCGTGCTCCTGCAAACGCTGGAAAAGAATCAACTGGAGGGCGTCAAACTCACGCTGTTCGAGTCGGGCGAGTGGAAGTCGTCGGATGTCTATATCGAAAAACTGGCCAGCGATCCGCAGGTCTGGGCCGCGCTGCCGCATCTGTCGATCCACTCCTATTGGTCGACCCGCGCCGATAAAGAACGCTTCATGAAATATTTCCAGAAAAATCACCCGGATAAGCCGCTCTGGATGTCCGAATGGACGGAAATGCAGGAAGGCCGCGACACCGGGATGGCATCGGCGCTGATTATGGCCTCGACCATCCACGACGACTTGACCATCCCCAGCGTGACCTCCTGGCAATATTGGATTGCCGTTTCCAAGTACCAGTATCGCGATGGGCTGATCTATGTCAATCCGCTCGACCAGAAGGTGATTCATACCAAGCGCCTGTGGGTGATGGGCAATTACTCCCGCTTTATCCGCCCCGGTTTTGTGCGCCTCTTGGCTCAGGGCGGCAGCGAAACCTTGTTAGTGTCCGCTTATCGTTCGGCGGATGACCAACGCTGGGTGGTGGTGGCGGTCAATTTATCCAAAGACCCGGCCAGCATCCGTTTTGATGTGACCAACGGACAGTTGCCAGCCCAGGGCGAGCAGTTCGAAACCTCCGAGAAAGCCGATTTGACCTCGTTGCACACCGGAGCCGCCGCTGAAACCTGGCTCCTGGCTCCGTTAAGTGTAACCACCCTGGTTTTGGATCGATAGGTGACGCATGAGAAAAAAGGAAGCGTTTTGGTTTTATATCCTGGTTTCGCCCTGGGTCTTTGGTTTTCTCGCCATGACCCTCGGCCCGATGGTGTACTCCTTCTTTCTCAGCCTGACCAACTGGGATTTGTTCACCGCTCCCAAATTCATTGGGCTGGCGAACTACGTCAAACTTTTTACCAAAGACACCATCTTTTGGAAAACGGTTTTCAACACGCTGTATTACGCCTTTATCTCCGTTCCGCTCGGCATGGCGTTCTCGTTGTTCATCGCTTATTTCCTGAACCGACCGATCAAAGGCTCGGCGATTTATCGCACGCTGTACTACATTCCCGCCACCGTGCCGGGCGTGGCTTCGGCGCTGCTGTTCAAGTGGCTGCTCGCGCCGGATGCCGGGATGATCAACCGCTTCCTGGCCCTGTTCGGCGTCGATGGCCCAGCCTGGCTGCTCGAACCACTTTGGGTCAAACCAGCCCTGATCCTGATGTCGATGTGGGTGGTGGGTGCGAACATCACGCTGCTGATGGCAGGCATCAAGAGCATTCCCAACGAATTCTACGAAGCCGCTGAGTTGGATGGCGCGACACCCATCGCCCAGTATTACCTGATCACCCTGCCGCTGCTGACCCCGATCATCTTTTTCAACGTTATCAACGGCCTGATCGGTTCGCTCCAGATTTTTACCCAGATTTACATCATGACCGGGACTGGCGGGGCCAGCATGGGCGGCCCGAATAACGCCAGCATGATGATTGTGCCGTATTTGTTCAATAACGGCTTCCGCTTTTACAAAATGGGCTACGCCTCCGCCATTGCCTGGATCCTGTTTGTGCTGGTCATGCTCCTGACCCTGCTGGTGTTTCGCTCCTCCAGCGCCTGGGTCTATTACGAAACCGAGGTACGCAAATCATGAGCAGAATGAGTATGTACGAGAAACTGTTTGTGTACTTTATCCTGACGGCCTTGGGATTGCTCCTGGCGGCCCCGTTTATGTACGTCATCTCGATGGCGCTCTCCAGTGACGCTACCACTTCCAAACTGACCTTTACCTTTATTCCACAAGAGTTCCATTTCGAAAACTTTGTGAGGGTCTTTACCACCCGGCTGAATTTCGGCCAGTTTTTGTGGAATAGCATTATCCTGGTTTTTTTCTCGATGATTGGGCAGGTTTTTGTCAGTTCGCTGGTGGCCTACGCCTTTGCCCGCCTGCGCGCCCCAGGCAAAGAGATCATTTTCGTCATCCTGCTCTCGACGATGATGATTCCCTCCGAAGTAACCCTCATCCCGCAGTTTATCCTGTTCCGCAAATTGGATTGGATCAACACCCTGCTGCCGATGATCGTGCCGAATTTCTTTGGCGGCGCCTATAACATTTTCCTGCTCCGCCAATTCATCACCCGCGTGCCGGTCGAACTGGACGAGGCTGCCCAAATCGACGGTCTGGGCTTTTTCGGTATCTACGTGCGCATCATCCTGCCCCTGATTCGTCCCGCCCTGGTGGCGGTGGCAATCTTCACCTTCATCTGGAACTGGGGCGCGTTCTTTGGCCCGCTGATTTACATCAACGATATCGATAAGATGCCGCTGGCCCTGGGCGTGCAAATCCTGAGCGCCACCAACAGCGCCGGGCAGATTCCACCCTGGAACCTGGTGATGGTCGGAGCGCTGGTGCTCACCGTCCCAATGGTGGTGGTTTACTTCTTTGGCCAGCGCTTCATGGATCAACTCAGCCTGACCAGCGGCAGCCTGGGAATCAAGTAACTCCCTTTCGCAAACACTTTCGCTCCAGCTTGCCCGGGTCCATTTTAGCCCTGGGATGTGTAAATATTGCTTATTTTCACCTTCGGCAAAGGAGATTTGACGATGCCAACATCTCACGTGGAATTATCCGCGGATGGAATTTATGTCAACGATCAGTCCGTTGTTTTATTGACCAGTTCCCTGTTCTACTTCCGCCTCCCGGCCTTTGAGTGGCGCAGCCGAATGCGCTCCCTGCGCGCCCTGGGCTACAACGCCATCGATGTCTATTTCCCCTGGAATTATCACGAACTCGCTCCCGGCGAGTGGGATTTCAGCGGCCAGCGCGATGTGCGCGCGTTTTTACAACATGCAAAAGATGAAGGATTGTGGGTGGTTGCCCGCCCTGGTCCCTACATTTGCTCCGAATGGGATGGCGGCGCCCTCCCGGCTTACCTTAACACCATCTCCGGCCTGAGATTGCGCGACAATAACCCTGAATTTTTGCAGGCTGTCAGGAGGTGGTATGACCGCATCCTGCCCATCCTGGCCGAATTTCAGGTGGAGCGCGGTGGGACGCTTGTGATGCTCCAACTCGACAATGAACTGGATTTTTACGACTGCAACGACCGTCCCGGTTACATGGCCGCGTTGCGTGATATGGCCCTGGAACAGGGTATCACCGTCCCACTCATCGCCTGTTCCGGGCAGGGCGACATTCCCGGCGCAACCGGAAATGCCGAGGGGGTAGTTCCCACCTGCAACGTTTATTTCGACTCCCGCGACCCGCAACTGGAGCCACGCGTCCGTCATTATTCCAAAACTCTGCGCGCGCGGGGCCTGCCGCTGTGTATCACCGAAACCAATCGCTCACACACCGATTTGCGTCGTTTATTGGCCGGTGGCGCAAAACTGCTTGGCCCATACCTGCAAACCGGCGGCACCGATTTCGGCTTTACTACCAGCGTCACCAATTGGGGCGATCCACTCTCCCTCATGACTTCACACTACGATTTCGGCGGGATGCTCTCCCCCGGCGGCAAAGTGCGCCCCGATGGCCGCGAAGCGCTGGTTTTTTCAAGGATGATTCGCGCCCTGGGCCCGGCGCTGGCCTTATCCGCAGCGGTCGATACCCCGCCGCAGCCTGTCCACGGAGTCGAAGCGGCTGCCCTGGCCCTGAACGGCGGGGGCTGGCTGGTCGGGCTCCCCAACCCCGGTGAAAATGCGGTGGAGGTTTGTTTTGACGCCGCCGCCGGGCAGTTCCCCGTTAAAACGAGCCTGACCGTCGCTCCCAACACCTGCCCATTTGCGCTGGTGGATTTTCCGCTCTCCCGCTGGGGCTTCACTGGACAAATCGCTTACTCCACCGCTGAACTGGTGGACTGCACCGATGATGATACCGCCCTGGAATTAACTTTTGCGGTCGCCGGTTCGATGGAATTGGTTCTCATTTGGGCTGAATCGGTCCCGGAAAATGTTCAAGGCTGGCAGTTTGAACCGGTTCCGGGCGGCTGGCGGCTCTGGTTGGAGTCCGATGTTTCAGCCTGGGCCGAATTTACCAGCCAGGATGGGAAAAAATTGGTGGTGAACGCTCTCAGCCGGGAGGAAGTCTCTAGCCTGGAAAAGGCTTTGTTGGATGAGTGGCTAATTTCCCCAGCGCAGCCCAAATCCAATCTACCGGATGTAGATTGGCGGCTGGCTTCCATTGATTCCTGCGGCCCGGACTGGTTCAAATCCGCCCGGCCCTGCCAGCCCAACGAACTGCGCCTGGAACAAAACGGAATTTACCGGGGCTTCGGATGGTATCGCGCGGCTTGCCATGCCACGCAGGGCGTAAAAGGCTTGCTGGCGCATTCCGCCGGGGATATTCTTTCGTTTTACCTGGATGACCATTTCATTGGCACGCTAGTGCCGAATGGCGGGGAGGCTTACCTGCCCCTGCCGGATGGTATCCCCCTGGGCGATTCATCCCGTCTGGTTATCCGCGCCGAGATATGGGGGCATGCCAACTTCGATGATCACCGGCTCCCGTCCCAATATTTGAAAGCGCTGCGCGGGTTGGGCGGACTGACCGCCATTCAGAAAGTTGAAAACCTGACCCCCAACTGGTTCTACCAACATCGGACGCAAACCCAGGCCGGTGAAATTGACCCGGCCTGGCCGCTGCTCTATTTCGGCGGCTGGTCCACCACTGATGAACCCTCGCGGGGCGTGTATTACCGGGAGGTGAACTTTGCTGCCGGGTTGGATCGCCGCATTTTGCACTTCCCTGGCTTGCAGGTCAACGCAACCATATTCATCGATGGGCAGTTGGTTGGGCCAGTCAACCCATTCAACCCCTTTGTTGATATTAGCGGATTATCCCAGGCAGGGGAACCCGCCCGGATTGCGGTTGTCGTCGAGCAACCCTTCCGCCGCCCGGCTGGGGAAATGCTGCTTTATGAGGGGAACCTGGTTCAGGGCTGGGAACTGGCTGGTTGGGGCGAATCTGAGCTGGCAGATCTGGCCAACAACTCCGCCCCAGAGGCCGAAGCGGTGATACTCCCACTCTCCCTGCCTCGCGGCGGGATGACCTGGCTCCACGCTGACCTCCCGCTTGCCGTGAATTGGGAACGCGGCTGGGGGTTGCAAATGGCCGGTCAGGGAATAAAAGTTTCCGCCTGGCTGGGCAAACGCCTGGTGGGGCGACTCTGGCTGCCATCCGAGATGCGCCCGCGCATGGCAGGAGGCCTGGATGACCGGCTGGTGCTGCCCTCGGCTTGGCTGCGCGAGGCGGAGGGAAAACTCCACCTGCTGCTTGAAAGCGTTGGCAACCAACCAGCGGGTGAGTTGAGTGAGATCAGATTTATCCAGAATATATAGCAGTGTATAACGCAACCGCGCCAATCCGGCGCGGTTGCGCGTGATCTTCTTATCACTTCACAGGAGAATGCCATGTTATCAAATCGCAAACCTGCGTTGTTTACGAGTTTGGGCTTCATATTCATCGCAACCATACTTGTTTTATCGCTGACGTCAAATGCTCAAGCCATCGACGATTACAACATTTACTATGGCAGCTTGCACGAACACTCCAATCTTTCTGATGGTACCGGCTCTCCCAGCCAGGCCTATGCCTATGCTCGTGATGTGGCCCAGATGGATTTCTTTGGGCTGGCCGACCATGACACTTATCTGGATTCAGCCGAATACAGCAACATAAAGAGTGCGGCGGATAGTTTCAACCAGGATGGCACTTTCGTGGCTTTTCCTGGCTTCGAGTGGACAAGCGGTACATATGGTCACGTGACCATCGTCAATTCATCCGATTTTACTGACCACTCGGTTGTGTCCACCTTCTCAGACCTGATGACCTGGCTATCCTCGCGGGAGGTGGTTGCCTTTTATAACCATCCTGGATGGGGTGGCATGTCGCAAGAGTTTATGTTTTTTAATCAGGGCAGCCCCAAGATAGTTGGGATGGAATTGTGGAACGCGGGTGATACGTTTTCAACCTATTATTACAACGATGGCCTGTTTAGCAATGACGGAAATCTCAATTACTTCGAAGAAGCCAATGCCCATGGTTATCGTATCGGGGCTGCCGGTGGGGATGACAACCATACTGCGACCTGGGGCACCGATCATCCTTACCGGTTGGCAGTGCTGGCCACTTCGAAAACCCGAGCTGATATTTATGCCGCGTTGCAAGCGCGCCGATTTTACAGCACGTTGGATAAAAACCTGAAGTTATTCTTTGATATCAGCGGCCAGCCGATGGGTTCGGTGATTCCGGATCACGCGGGCACGGTAAACATCAGCACCAATGACGGGAATGGTGAAACCTTTACCAACATAAAAATTTACCGAAATGGGGTAACGTTGTACTCCTGGTCATTGAACAACCAGGCCAACCCGAGTGTCAGCTATCCAATCTATCCTACCGAAGGGGATTTTTACTTCGTCAAAGTGACCCAGACCGATGGCGACGAGGCCATTTCATCCCCGATCTGGATCAGCAATGGCGGTACGCCCACCTCCACAGTCCTTGCTCCCACCGCCACCCCTAACCAGAATTTTGTCCAAAATCCGGGCTTTGAAACGGGTTCGCTTGCTTCATGGGGACAATGGAATGATATGTCGGTGGTGAACAACAACCAGCGTAGTGGATCTTATGCTCTGCGTGCGGGTAATAGCCCGGCTTCATCCGAACAGACGATCTCCAACCTTATCCCTAATACTACTTACGTTTTAACTGGCTGGGCCAAACTGGCATCCGGATCAACTGGCGGAGTATACATCGGGGTCAAAAACTATGGTGGGGTGGAAACACAAGCCAATATTGCCACCAACAACTACTCGCCAGTTTCGATCTTTTTTACTACTGGGTCATCGAATACCTCAGCCAGCATTTACTGCTACCGTTACAGTGGTACTGGTTACGCATATTGCGATGATTTCAACATCATCTCGCTCGGCACACCAACAACTCCAACCCCTTTGCCCACCTCAACCCCGCTGGGGAATTACGTGCTTAACGCCGGCTTTGAAACCAGCGTTCTTGGCCCGTGGGGCGAATGGAATAACAGTGTGGTGAGTTCCAATTTCCGCACAGGCACCTATGCCATGCAAATCGGGTCATCCAGCGGCTCGGGTGAACAGGTGATTAGCGGACTTTCCCCCAACACTGCCTACGCTTTAACAGGATGGGTCAAAACCAGTTCCTCCTCTGTGACAGGTCAGATTGGTGTGAAAGATTATGGAGCGTCAGAAGTTTACCTTACCTCCAATAACACAAACTATACCCAACTGACAGTCAACTTTACAACCGGGGCAAGCAACACCACAGCAAAAATTTATTGCTACAAGCCAACTTCAAACGGGTATGTCTATTGCGATGATTTTAATCTGACCGTGGCGAGTGTTTCACCAACTATAACGCCGACTCTAACTCCAACTCGAACAATTACTCCAACCAACACGCCTGCACCTTTGACCAGTGGCTGGATCAATCCTGCTGCAAATGCAGCGATGACCGGAGGTGACGGGAACGGATTTGAGGGCAGCCCAACCAATGGCTATACTGATAATGTCTCCTTTGCCACCGATACCAACAGCGGCACCAATACCAGTACATCTTGCTCCGATAGCGGCAAGGATCGCCATGTTTTTTACACCTACGACCTGTCCTCCATACCCGCTGGCTCAACCATTCTTGGGATCGAGGTGCAGTTGCAGATGAAGGTAGATTCAACTACTGGCGCACCAAAATCCTGCATCGAACTTTCATGGGATGGTGGCATAACCTGGACCCCCGCCAAAGCCACCAACACGTTCTCTAAGACTGAAGCGAGCTACATCTTGGGCGGTCCGGCGGATACTTGGGGCCACACATGGGTCGTATCGGAACTGGGCAACTTGAGGGTGCGCATTACAAATATTGCATCAAGCACAAGCCGCGACTTTTCGCTCGATTGGATTCCGGTACGCGTGACGTACAGATGATGGCGCATCATCCGATCGTGATGATTGATGGTTTAGGAGATCTGTCAGCTTGTACCCTCTCAAGCTACCAATACATAATTGATACGAAGCCCCTTGGGGGCACTATACAACCGCCAGTGATGGCGGTTTTCTTGTCCCATCGAGGGACGCGAGGCTCAAACAGGGGTTCGAGTCCCCTTGGGGCACTCTTCAGTTATGTAACGCTCATAAGAGTGGAGAATATATTTCGATGACCAGGAATGTGAAATTCCTCTCCAAAAGTGGGTGACAGGCAAGGTCAGGCGTTCTATAATGAGTTTATGCTGCCTTTGTATGCAAGTAGGCGCGGTTTTTGAACGCGCGGCCAGGAGGAATGTCGTGGATAAATTTGAATTCAGTCAACGCGAACTGCAAGTTGCCCATCTGCTGGTGGAAGGCAAAGGCAACAAGCAGATTGCGCTTGCACTCCACATCGCAGAACGCACGGTCGAGTTTCATCTAAAACACATTTACGCCAAGCTCAAGGTTGATTCCAGGGTGGAAGCCATTCTGAAACTACGGGAAACCGCAGGTTTTTTAGGGGATTCCGCAGTTGATATAGTGAACCAAAAGGCTATGATTCGAAGTAAGCAGGACAATCTTGAATGGTGGAACCGGGATAATGCAAATGTGACAAACAGAATCAGTCTTGCAGAGATTATTCGGCTTTTGCTAACCTATAAGGTTCCAATTTTTATATGGCTCTTGCTCATTTTCGCGTTTCTATGGTTTTTTGGGTTGCCCGCCAAAACAACATGGAAATATGAAAGGGAAGGCGAACACCCTGACGAATTTAGCGTAGGTCAGGTCATTCAAAGACCCGATGCATCCGATGAAATGGTACACGGTCAATTCGGCACAGTTCCCGCCTGGCCTGCGCAACCCGGTTATGTGCAATACGGCAATATCGAGATGCCTCGCGCCGAACACCTTTACCTTAAGTTGCGATATTCGAAACATAGTGCGTCAGACGTAGTTATTCTTGTTTACCTTGATGAAGAAGCGCAACCACGCGCCGAAATTCTGCCTATCAACCAGGGAAGTTGGGAGAAATTTGTTTGGACCAACCTGATTGACCTCGGAAAAGTTGAACGTGGAGTCCACTCCATCAGGTTCTATACCGACGGGCAGGTATACGGTGTCGCGGATTTGGACAAGTTTGTTCTGACAACAGAGCCGCCGTAAAATTGGCGTTCAACCTATGGCGGCCTTAAAACAAGAATTTTCAGGAGGCGCGCCATGGGTTGGATGTTTGAGTCCCGTTCAAAATATTACGACGATTCAGAAGGGGGAAGCGACGGGCCACCCATGCGGTGGTATGAACTATTATTTGGTATCCCAGTCGCCATAATTATTTTGCCCATCGTGCTCCTTGTGTTAGTGTTGAACATCATATACACGATACTCACGATATCGACAGAACCACTTTTGACATTCTTACAAAACGGTGAGCGCTTTCCAAAGAGCAATGACAGGCAAGGGGATGAATCATGAACAATCCCATCTCCAACTTGCATCCGGATTATTTGTATTTTGGCTTTGGCAAGTGGCTTTATTACCCCGACCGCGTCGATTGCGTTAAAAAAGGGGATTTTCGGGACGTGATGCCGGTTTCTGTTCAGCTCATCCCATCCCTTTACTGCAATTTCTCCTGCCCCCATTGCTGCTATGGTTGCTCAAAAGACAATATTCAGTCAAAAGGTGAGCGTAAGTCTATGATTATGGACGATGCCGCCATGTCGGTCATCATTGACCGCCTGGGTGATGCTGGCATCAAAGGGATTGTTTTTACCGGGGGAGGTGAACCGACTTTGCATCCTCATTTGGTTGATGGTATGCGCGCAGCGGTGAAAAGGGGAATCAAAATCGGTCTCTTTACAAATGGCAGCGTATTAACCAAATCCCGGATTTGCCAGATTTTGGAACTTGAACCAACCTTCGTTCGCGTCAGTCTGGATGCCGGCACATCGACAGTACATCGTCTGATTCATGGATATTCCAGGAAACGGAATCATCTTCCAAAAGTTTTGGAGAATATAGAACTTTTGGCCAAAGGAAAATTAAGCCTAAACGTAAACACGACCATTGGGATTGGAACGTGTGTTGAGCCAGTCAATCTTTATGATTTGGTTGAAGTGGCGCACAGGCTGCGAGAAATAGCGCGGCACAACCCTGTGGGTGGCATCGATTATTTGGTCTTTCGCCCAACCGTGAATTACTTTGGGGGAAAATACCTGCGAGCAGCGCAACCCCTTTTGGATTATGTAAAAGAACACCTGCCAGGCTACTATGAGGCATACCATAACTACCTTTATCAGGGGCAGCAGTTGCCCGCGCGTCTCTTTGAGCAGGCAGGTGAAATTATCAGCGGCGATGTTTCTCAAGCGCTTGCCAATACAGGGGTTCGCGTCATCAACCTCCGTACCAAAATGTTGGGAGTCACCCAGCCTGCTCGTCCATTTCAAAAATGCCGGGCCAGTCCATGGTATATCTTCGTTGGCCCCGATGGCACGGTTTACAATTGCGCGGAATTGGGGCTTGACCCGCGCGTTGCTATCGGAAACTTGTTGACGCAATCTCTCGATGATATCTGGCACAGCCAGCGACGACAGGAGGTAATGAACTTTGTTGACCAGCAGGGGCTTCAAACAATCTGCCCGCCAGTTTGCCTTTACTACGAACTCAATAGTTGCTTTGAAAAACTGGCTCAGGCCTTTCAAACCGGCGGCAGGCAACGTCGCGCCGCCCTGGCATGGCTCGATGAGCAGCAATTGCGCATTCAATCTGAAATAGCGAGCGGTGTCTATAGCCAGCCTCACCGTGAATTTCTCTAAATTAGGGCGGTTTGCATGATTAGGCCGCTCTGGAGTTAGCAAATGATGAAAAAGTTTTTCTTCTTCGCATTCGTTACCGTTCTGTTGCTGACTGGTTGCGCATCCCAACATCGCCTAACCCCCACCCTGGACCGTTGCCTGGCACTTCATACACTCGCTCTTCCTGAATGCAGGCCCCCGGACTCATGGCCGGTAACAGTTCAAGCAATGACTGAGAGAGCCAAATCCAGGGATATCCCGGGAGCAGTACAATCTACTGCGAAACTTACCCCTGTTCCACCGAAACGTATCGTTACAATTCTGGTGGATGACTTCAGCCCTCAGCCTTACCAGGGTGATACCGTCTATCCCTACAACCGTCTCGATGGCGACCGTGGCGCGCTGAACAGCAGCGTTGTGGAATGGGGAAATGGACGAGCGACAGTCGCTATCGCAGATGGACAGGCCTGGGGCGGTATCTGGATGAGCCTCAACAATCCGATTCGGGAAGGGCAATCCATCAATTTTTCGGCAATCCTGCCAAGCCAGATAAAGCCCCGATACCAGAGCCAGATTATTAGAATCACCATTTCTATAGTAGATGGAACACCCTCACGTGTTTTCCGGGCTGAACTGAAGGATAGCCGGAATAATTTCTGCTGGACACATGAAACGATTTTAAGCGGGGGACAGCAAACCTTGAGCGCTGATTTGCCCTTGCTTCAGGATATCAGCCAGCTTGTCCTGGTTTTAGACCACGCTGCTGCCAGGGATTTTGTCATTATCGACAATATTTCCCTGACCGCCTCGACGCCTGTGACCGATACCGCGACAGCCGCTTTTGTCTGGAGTTATGGCATGCTCCTCAATAACTGGAATCCAGAAACCGGGCTGGTTCGTGACAAAGCCAAAGACGCCAGCGGTGAATTCGACGCGATCCAGGCAACGGGAAGTCTGGCCGCAGCGACGGCCCTGGCTGAGCAGGCCGGGGTGGTTGGCCGCGCCGAAGCAGTTGCCATTGTCAAGAAAATTGCTGATACCTTGCTCAACCGGCTGCCGCGCAAGCATGGATTGTGGCCGCATTGGGTAAGGACATCTGCTGGAGGTCAGTTCGAGATTGTTTGGGGAACGGAGTGGTCTTCTGTTGATACAGTCATTGCGGCGCTCGGCTTGCTAAGCGCCCAACAGAGCCTGGGGCTGGAGACATCTGGTACAGAAAAATTTCTTGAAGAGATTGAGTGGAGTAACCTGGTTATAGAGAAAGGCGTTTCGCACGGTTATACTTATGACGATGCCTTGATTCCGTATGCGTGGGATGTCTTCGGCGGTGAAAGTTGGCTGGTAGCGCTGGCTTATGCCAGTTCCACCGAAAAGGTTGCCCCGCTTGCCTATCCGTTCGCGCCAACGGCCAATGGCTCCGGTTTTATTGACGAACTCGCCTGGCTGTACGTTCTGCCGCCCTCGAAGCCGGACTATTGGGGAATCGATTGGGGTGGTTACCGCAATCAGGCTGCGGAGGAACAGATTGCGCATTACATGACTGGCAGCGCAGCAATTTGCCCGGGAAGATTTGGTTTATTTGGAGCATCCGCCGCGGAAGTGCCGGAACCCGCACGAGTACCCAAAAACCGAATTTACCAGGCTTTTGGGCTGGGCGGTCAGTTTGGAAGCGTTAACGATGGCATCGAACTGATGGGTTCTCTGGTTGTTGTTCCGCACTACTCTGCCATGATTGCACCGCTCAAACCCGAGGTATCCATCCAGATGTGGGACTGGCTGATTACCAACGGATATTTCTCGCCCTTGAACAATGTCGAAAGCCTCACCTTTCCTGCTGACATGAACTGCGACCCAAAAACTATCGAATGGAATCAACTCAAAGGCTCATGGAATCTTGTTTTGCAAACGTTGGGATGGGGTCGGTATCTTGTCGAGCGCGAGGGAAGGGTACCGGCCACCTGGCAGGCAACTTTGACGAATTCTTTTTTGAAAAAGGGATATTCGCTTCTCGCGCCAAACCAGTTTCCCCACACGCCTTGATATTACCGCGCAACGCCGCTGTTTTTCACGTTCATCCACGTCCGAACACAAAACAGCACCCTTCCCAGGGCGCTGTTTTGTGTTACATGACGATAATTTTATGGCAGTACCGCGAACATTAGCATCGTCCACGCAAATGTTGTGGCGCAGGTTGGGGTCATCTTGACTGCGGAATGAATTCCACGTTATGATTTCCGAATCACGTATTTTTGGTCAGCAAGTATAAAGGGTTCACTGACAGCCGGCGCAAAGGCTGCTGGCGCGAGCAAAGGCTGGTTACTTTGGCTCTGACCTGCTGGGAACCATTTTACAATTATTGGTGATATTTCAGCTTATATGCTTATACCATCCCAAACATCCAATACATATATTGATACGTATCTCCTTGAGGGCACAAGTCGATAGACACACAATTTCTGTTTTGCTAGAAAGAAAGCCCCGCTATTTTGAGCGGGCCTCCTTTCGTTATTTGGCTGGCAATCATCAGACAGGATAGGGTTTTGGAACTGACGACAACATCGAGATGGGTTTATCTTTGCTTTTGTCATCCCTGCTGCGCGTCCCGATAGCCCTGGGGGGATATCCCCACTTGTTTGCTGAATACGCGACTGAAGTAGGCCGCGTCACTGAAGCCGACTTGTTTGGCAATCGCACCGACTCTGTGGGATGTAGTTGTGAGCAAGTTCTGGGCCTGGAGCACCCGATAACGATTGAGGTACTCCCAGGGGGAAATGCCAAGTTCGCGGTTAAAAACGCGCGTAAGGTAGTCCTCGCTAACGCCGACAGCCCCTGCAATTTCCCAACGCGAAAGTGGACGGGTGTAGTTTTGGTGCAGGTAAGCAACTGCGCGTTTGACCAGGGCGCTGGTTTGCTGCGGAAGGTTTTCACTGCCAACCATGCCGCGTTGCCAAAACCAAGGAGAAATACCATGCTTTTAGAGCAATTGCGTAAGACTGTTTGGGAATGTAATCTGGAACTTCCCAAAAACGACCTGGTCAAAATGACAAGCGGCAATGTTAGCGGGCGCGATCCGGCCTCCGGCCTGGTGGTCATCAAGCCGAGCGGCTTCAGTTATGAAGAAATGACGCCCGCCCACATGGTGGTCGTCGACCTGGATGGACGAGTCATCGAGGGGGACCTTAAACCATCAATCGACACAGAGACACACTTATACGTCTATCGTCGCCGCCCCGACATATTTGGGATGGTTCATACGCATTCACCTTATGCGACCAGTTTTGCCGCCCTGGGACAGCCGATCCCGGCCTGCCTGACAGCCTGCGCGATGATTGGCGGCGAGGTTCCCCTGGGCGGGTTTGCGCCCATCGGTGGGGATGCGATTGGACAGGAAATCATCAATAAAATCAGCCACGGTTGGGCCATTGTCATGCAAAACCATGGGGTTTTTACCATTGGTACATCGGCCCAGCATGCCACCAAAGTAGCCGTCGAAGTGGAAGAGATTGCTAAAATCGCGCACCTTGCCCTGGTACGTGGACAGCCCATTCTGCTTACCCTGGAGCAGATGGAAGGGACGCTGGACATGTATCAGAATGATTACGGCCAACACTAACGCGGCAGGAAATGGAGGATGATATGACTGTACCTATGCTGGCTGTTGAAACAAGACAGCGTCTATTGAGCGAATTACCGCGCGAAAAACTGGCCTGGATGCTGGCGCGCATGTGTGAAATCCGCTATTTTGAAGAAAAAGCCGAGGATTTGTATGTGCGCGGCCAGGTGCATGGCACCATGCACCTTTCGATTGGCATGGAAGCCGGGTCCGTTGGTAGCATCGCTACGCTGCGGCCTGAGGATTTGATTATCCACCACCATCGCGGCCACGGACACACCATCGCCAAAGGCGCCAACCTGACGACCATGATGGCCGAATTCCTGGGCAAGGAAGCGGGCTATTGCCGCGGACGCGGCGGCTCGATGCACATCGCCGATATCGCGGGCGGCAACCTGGGCGCGACGGGCGTGGTCGGCGGTGGCATCCCGACTTCGGTCGGTATCGCCCTGGCGCTGCAAATGCGCCGCTCGGACAAGATTCTGCTCTCCTATTTTGGCGACGGCGCCTCGAACGAAGGTGAGTTCCACGAATCCCTGAATATGGCCTCCACTTGGAAACTTCCGGTGGTGTTTATTTGCGACAATAACCAGTATGGCATGTCGATGCACGTTTCGAAAGTGATGAATATCGAGCATGTTTCCGAGCGGGCGGCCAGTTACGGCATTCCCGGCCGGACGGTGGACGGCAACGATGTGCTGGCGGTCTATGAAGCGGTGCTGGAAGCCGATGAACGCGCCCGTTCCGGGCAGGGGCCGTCGCTGATTGACTGCCTGACCTACCGCTGGCGTGGACATTCCAAGAGCGACCGCAACCTTTACCGGACGCATGAAGAAATCGATGAATGGAAGACCAAATGTCCCATCCGGCGCTTCAAAGGCGTGCTGACGGAGGCGAAAATCATGACCGCCGACGAAACGGAGGCCATCGACCAGGCTGCCAAAGCCGCCATTGACCGCGCCGCCGAGGAGGCCTTGACCTTCCCCGAACCATCGCCCGAAAACATGGAAGACGAGGTATACGCCCTATGACCACCCGTGAAATTACCTACCTGGAAGCCGTGCGCGAGGCGATGAGCCAGGAAATGCGCCGCGACAAGGAAGTTTTCCTGATCGGTGAGGACGTTGGCACTTATGGCGGCGCGTTTGGCGTCAGCAAAGGCATGTTGGAAGAGTTCGGGGCGGAACGCGTCCGTGATACCCCCATTTCCGAGGCGGCTATTGCAGGCGCGGCCACCGGCGCGGCGCTGATGGGCATGCGCCCCATCATGGAAATCATGTTCATGGATTTCCTGACGATTTCCATGAACCAGTTGGTCAACGCCTCCGCCAAAATGCGCTTCATGTTCGGCGGCAAGTGCAGCATCCCGATGGTCATCCGCGCGCCCTCCGGCTCCGGCACGGGCGCGGCGGCGCAGCATTCGCAAAGCCTGGAAGCCTGGTTTATAAATGTGCCGGGCATCAAGGTGGTCGCTCCGTCCACGCCGTATGACGCCAAAGGCATGTTGATTACCGCCATCCGCGATAACAACCCGGTCCTGTTCATGGAACACAAACTGCTGTATCGCCAAAAAGGCCCGGTGCCGGAAGAATCCTACAGCATCCCGCTCCAATCGGCGGAGGTCAAGCGCCAGGGCCGCGATCTGACTATTGTGGCGTACTCCATCATGGTGCCGCGCGCGCTCGAAGCCGCTGAAAAACTGGCCGCCGAGGGCATCGAGGTCGAAGTGGTGGACCCGCGCAGCCTGAAACCGCTCGACACGGAAACCATTGTCCGCTCGGTTGCCAAAACGGGCCGGGTGCTGATTGCCCACGAATCGCCGGTTACAGGCGGGTTTGGCGGTGAACTGGCCGCCGTGATTGCCGGGAGCGAGGCCTTTGATTTCCTCGATGCTCCCATCTGCCGCCTGGCGGGGAAAAATGTCCCGATTCCGTACAACCGCACGCTGGAGCGGGCCGCCGTGCCCCAGGTTGAGGATCTTGTCGCCGCGGCGCGCTCATTGGCGCAGGAAGGCAGGTAGTATGGCGACCGAAGTCATCATGCCCAAAGTGGATATGGTCATGGAGACCGGCACATTTGTGGAATGGCTGGTCAAGGAAGGCGGCCAGGTCAGCAAAGGCGACCCGCTTTTTGTCATCATGACCGACAAGGCCGCCATCGAAGCCGAAGCACCAGCCGATGGTATCCTGGCTGGGGCAACTGCCAAGGCCGACGATGTCATCCCCGTCACGCAAGTTATCGGTTACATCCTGGCCCCCGGCGAAGCGCTTCCTACCCAGACCGCGCCCCAGCCGGCGGTTGCGTCCGCTCCGGCCAAAGTCGAAGCCCCGGAACCGGCGAAACCGGTTGAGGGTGCGTCCGAATCAGGCAAGGTGCGCGCTACGCCGGTAGCGCGGAAAATGGCCGAGGCGCAGGGGCTTGATTTGTCGAAAATTGCCGGGCGCGGGCCGCTGGGCCGCATCCACAAAGCGGATATATTGGCCTTCCAGCAAACGCAGACCTCCGAACCTTTGACCGCCCCGGTGACGATTTCTGCTCCGATTATTTCGACCCCGGCTGCGACTACTGCTCCTGTGGCTGCTGCCTCGCCGGTCATTCCCGCCCCGGCAGCACCCTCCGCGCCGATTCAACTGCCGGATGCGCGCCGCAAACAGGTGGTGCCACTTTCCGGGCCGCGCAAGATTATCTCCGAGCGCATGGCCTACAGCGCCTTCACCGCGCCGCATATCAACCTGTCGCTGCGCGTGGACATGACCGAGGCCATCCGCCTGCGCGAGCGCGTGCTGGAGCCGCTCCAGGCCCAGACCGGGCAGCGTGTATCCTATACGGCCATCCTGGCGCGCGCGGTCGCCACCGTGCTGCCGCGTCATCCCTACCTGAACGCTTCGCTTTCTGACGGCAACATCATCTTGTGGGAAGATATTCATCTTGGCATTGCCACCAGCGTAGAGGAAAACCTGATTGTGCCGGTCATCCGCGAGGCGCAGGGCCGGAGCCTGGGGCAGTTCGTCACCGCCCTGGCCGATTTGACCGAGCGGGCCAGGAACCGCCGCTTGAAACCGACCGAAATGAGCGGCAGCACTTTTACCATCTCAAACCTGGGGATGTATGGCATCGAATCGTTCAATGCCATCATTAATCCGCCCGAAGCCGCCATCCTGGCGGTGGGCAAGATGGTGGATACGCCGGTTGGGCAGGATGGTCAGGTTGTGCTGCGCCCGCTGATGCAAATAACCGCTTGCGCCGACCATCGCATCGCCGATGGCGCCACTGTCGCGCGCTTCCTGGCCGACCTGAAATCGACACTCGAAAACCCGTATTTGCTCATTTGACGGGCCAACCGGAAAAGGGCAAGCGAACCGCGAAGTGCGCCAAGAACGCGAAGTTAAAAAAGGTTTTCTTAGCGCTCTTTGTGTGCTTCGCGGTTCGAAAAATTTTGCACCCTATGACCAAACCGGTCACATTATTTCTCATAAGAAGCCTCGCAGGTTCGAAAACCGATGCCCTCACTCTCGCAAATCACCCACCTCATCATTGACATGGATGGCGTCCTGTACCTGGGCGACCAGCCCATGCCGCGCCTGCGCGAATTCTTTGACTTCCTGCGCCAGCGCCCCGTCGCCTTTATCCTGGCGACGAACAACTCGACCCGCACCCCGCAGGAATACGCCGATAAACTGGCACGCATGGGGGTAACGGTCTCTCCGGACGAAGTCCTGGTGTCGGGCCAGGCCACGGCGCGCTTCCTGGCGCGCGAATACCCCAAAGGCACGCGCGTCCATGTCTTTGGGATGCCCGCCCTCAAACAGGCCATGACCGACGAGGGCTTTGTCCTGGCCGACGAAAATGTTCCCTTGGTAGTCGCCAGCATGGACCGGGCTGTTACCTTTGAAAAACTCAAGCGCGCCACCCTGCTGATTCGCGGCGGGGCGCGTTTCATCGCAACGAACCTGGACCCCACCAATCCAACGGAAGAAGGTCTGCTGCCTGGTACCGGCGCGATGATTGCCGCGCTGGCCACTGCCTCCGAAACCAAGCCGCAGGCGATTGGCAAGCCGGAACCAATTATGTACCAACTGGCAATGGAACAGATGGGAGCCAGCCCGGAAACGACCGCCGCCATCGGCGACCGTTGTGATACCGACATTCTCGGCGGCAAACGGGCTGGCATTACTACCATTTGTGTTTTATCCGGCTCATCGAACCGGGCTGAGGCCGAAGCCTTCGCCGCCGACATGATTTTCGACGATATCGCCCAACTGCTGGACGTGTGGTTGCACACGAATGACATCAAACCATAAAGGCCTCGCAGAATTTTCGAACCGTGAAGGCCGCCAAGCGCGCTAAGTTTTTTGGGTTTCCTTCGCGTTCTCTTTTTCCGGTTTTGGATTTTTATATCCCGGAGATGAACTATGGACTACCTCGCCGGAATTGACCTGGGTTCCACCAGCCTCAAATGCGTCATCTACGACCTGGCAGGCAATGCCGTCGCCAGCGACAGCCGTCCAACCGAGCGCTATCACCCCTCTCCAGACCACCCGGAGTGGACAGTCTGGCAGCCGGAGCAAATCTGGGCCGGGACAGCCGCCGCCGTGAAAGATGCGATTGCCCGGTTGGATGACCCCCGCTACATCAAGGCCGTGGCCGTGACCGGGATGGGCATGGACGGCGTGCCAGTGGATGAACAGGGCCACTGGCTGTATCCGTTCATCAGTTGGCACGACCCGCGCACCGAGGCGCAGTTGCAGTGGTGGGAGAAAAACATCGGCGCGGAGCGAAC
>Ga0209835_1000429_pt1 | contig 28209 bp, 18 predicted proteins | sample LakKivwa52mmetaG_FD_184138 | JGI IMG/M metagenome (GOLD analysis project Ga0209835, IMG submission 184138) | Anoxic lake water microbial communities from Lake Kivu, Rwanda to study Microbial Dark Matter (Phase II) - Lake Kivu water 52m metaG... | ecosystem: Environmental > Aquatic > Freshwater >... | reverse complement strand
GGTATAATTCTTGCCACGGTATCTGATCCATTCTTCCATGCCCTCTCTTTAACACAAGGAAGATTGGAACGCAAGTATTTTTTAATTCTTCAAAATAGGGAATTCCCCCGCTCCAGTGACGCATTACTCTAAAAACTAGTTTTCGCTCTCTGAGTACACACCTGCCTGCCGGTAGGCAGGGATTTTTAAAAAATGATTCCACAGATTTTCCTTTATTGATCAATGTATTCCTAATCTGTGTAATCGGTCCATAATCGATGTAATCAGAAATCTCAAAGAGAGGTATTGCGATGGCAAAAAAGTTGACTTCCAACAAAACGGACAGGCGAATCAAATCGAAAAATCCACTTCATCACAAGAAATCCCGATCCCTGCTTAATGGAATACCCGAAGACCTTCCCTCCCTCTCACGGGCCAGCCGGATTACGCGCATGGTCTCAAGCGCAGGGTTCGATTGGCCGGATCTGGCAGGGGTTCTGGCCAAGATGGATGAGGAGACGAAAGAACTCGGAGAAGCCCTTTCTTCGGGCGACCGGAAGAGGATTCGTGAAGAGATCGGCGATCTCTTGTTCGTTCTGGTCAACTTGGCACGATTTCTCAAAATCGATCCTGAAGACGCATTGAGAAAAACAATCGAAAAATTTATCTCCCGGTTCAAATATATCGAGGAATCGCTCCTGAAGAAAGGGAAGTCCATCCATCAATCCAGCCTCGCCGAAATGGATTCCCTGTGGGAAGAGGCCAAAGGAAAAAGTTGAAAAGGCTACGGTTACGAAGCCCGTTTCGGTAACCGGTTACGGTTACGTATAGAGAATGAGACGATAAACGTCGCCTTCTTATAACGATACGGGCCTCGTTACCTTTACTGTTAGACTTTATTTTATAGAGGGTTCTTTGGGTTAAATCAGGTATTCGGCGACATTGATGCTGTACTCATTGGGGTCAAGGGTCTTTACGATCGTCCACTTATATTGGCTGGTGGTTTCATCCTTCTCCGTGAGATCGACCACCTTTCCTTTCCGGTATTGCCCATCTTTGTAAAAGAGAAGGTTGACCTTCGGCCGGTCGATGAGGTCAGACTCTTCCTGCGCTTGAACGACGATGCCCATCTCATTGGTATCGAGGAGGACGAGAGTGCCCAGAGGGAAGATGCCAATCATATTGATAAAGACCTTGACCAGGATGGGGTCGAAATCCTTTCCGCTCCGCTCCATCATCAACCCCAGGATCTTCTCCGACACATAAGGAAACCGGTTGTACACCCTCGGCCTTCCCAGGGCGTCATAAAAATCGGCAAGAGTGATGATCCTTCCGAAAAGAGTCACCTTTCTCTTCCGCGTCAGTTTGGGATACCCGCTCAAGTCATACCTGAGATGATGCTCGAAGGCGCCATTGATCATCCGGGTGGAGAGATCCCCCCACTCCTTCATTCTTATCACCATCTCTGTCCCAACGACCGGATGAGCCCGTATGACCTCCCATTCCTCTGCGTTCAACTTACCGGCTTTATTCAGAATCTCCTTGGGAACTCTCGTTTTTCCGATATCATGAAACAACCCTGCCATGCCAAGATGGGAGAGGTGCTTCTTGGGAATGCCGATCCTCTGTCCGATGGCAATGGCATAGATCGCCACATTGACCGAGTGGTTAAAGGTGTATTCATCATCACTACTGTCCCAACGTTAATAGAATAAATTCAACTGGTTAGAAGGAACGTCTATTATTTCCTGGGGTTTAATAGTTCCCAATGCCTCTAAAATGGGGCTTTTCTCAAAAAGATTGACGCTCAAAATCTGTAGAATTGTGTAGAGACTCTTTTCGAGTTTGAGTTGTTTTTTGACGATGGCCACCAGCACATAAACCGTGATAGCGATCCAGATTTGGGTTTTGACGGCATTGTCGCTTGTGCCATAAAAAGCTTTGATTCGAAGATGCTGTTTGATCCATTTGAAGAACAATTCGATCTGCCATCGGGATTGATAAAGCTGAGCGATGGTCAAAGCGGGCAATGTAAAGTTGTTGGTTAGAAAGACAAACCATTTGTTCTGGGTGGCATCGAAATAACGGATTCGCCTTAATTTGTCGGGATAATCCTTTTTGGCATAGAACCCCTTGAGGACAATGATCTGGTCGCATTGAACGCCAGTGGATTTGTCGACCGGTTGAGAATAGAGGCGTTTGAACTGGAAATTGTTTTTGGCTCGGGTCACAAAGAAGGCACCGGCTCGATGGATCTTGTGAAGGCGAGCGAAATCCAGATATCCTCGGTCGAAGATGTAGAACGCTCCTGGTTCGAAGCTCATTTGATCGAGAATGGTCACATCGTGAATCTTCCCGTGGGTAATAATAATAAGGGAGGGGATGTTTCCGCGCAGGTCTAAAAGGGTATGCAATTTGATCGCGCCTTTTCGCTTTCGGAATTTGGCCCACGGGAAAAGGGACAGGCATAAATCGATCAGGGTGGAGTCCAAAGCATAGGCGGTTTGATCTAACTCCACTCCGAACGAATCGTTGGCATAAAGATGTCGGGCACGACCAATCAGGATTTGGGCAAAGTCTGCATAGATGCGCCAATCCCGGACTTCGTTGGCATGAGCGAGGGTATTGCGTGAGACCTTTCCGCGAAAACCCATATGGTAGAGATGGTGCTGGGCTGACCGAAGACAGGCTTCGATATCGCGAAGGCTCTCTCGATACGATAACTGGGCAAAGGCCATGCAAAGGAATTGGTCCCAGCAAGAGAAGCTTTTGATCTTGTATTGTCCATTGTAGCGTTGGACACATTTTTGAAAATCGTACCTTGGCAGAAACTCCATGACTTGTGCAAAGATATGTTGCCGAGTATCCATGAGTCTCCTCCTTCTTCGAAGATGAAGAAGTATGACTCATTCGGGGCTTTGTATCGAAAAAAAACATTTTATGGTTAAACTTCATTGTATTTAAAGAGTTACAAAACTTTTCCAATATAACGTTGGGACAGTAGTGATTCATCATAATTTTTAATGTTGGCCAACCCTAACAGAGCTGAATCGTCCTGTATGATCGCGTTGACCGCATTCTGCATGAGACGCTTCGCCTTACGGATATTGACAACCTTCTGATTCTTAATGCCGTCCATCACCTCTTTGACCATATTGATCGACTTAAAATAGACATCCTTGGAGCGCCGTTTTTGGTCCTCGGAATCGACATAGATATCCTCGTCCTTGAAAAACTCCAGTTTCCCAACATGGATATGGCCGATCCCTCTGTATTCGAGCTGTTTCTTCACATAGAGGTAGTTGCTCTCGTTATTCTCTTCCAGTCCTGAAAGAAGAAAGACAAGGTCTTTCAGATGCTCCTTGCTCACCTCCTCCTCAAACTCGACCTCCCCGATCCAGCGCTTCTTCATCTCATTCAAAAAACCCTTAAAGATTGGATAATTATCCGCCCTCACCTGAATCTTCACATTATTGAAGAAACAGCTATCTCTGACGATTTTTAAGAAGAGGTGGCCTTCCGATTTGATTGCGGGGTTGATGGTCTGGAGACACTCCTGGGCGTACTGGTCCTTGACGACATTGTTCCGGTCATAGATCGCAGTGCCTTTGAGCATGCGATAGAACCGGATGACAAATTCCGTTCCCATCTTAGTGGAAAGGTCATCCTGTGCGGTGTGTGGTTTTTCCGGCATCAGACGGACGGCTCCTTGGGGGAAATTGTTCTCAATGCCTGCTGGCAGGCATTCCGGATGGATTCCTCTTTTGAATTTTTCCCCTTCTCGAGAATAGCCCTCGATTCCGGCGTCCCGATCATGGCCAGCGCATTGGCTACCCCGGGCCGGGTTTCATCCTTTTTGCCCATTCCGAAGAGACTCTTATGCTCTAACATCTGCTGGAGCACAGGAAGGGCCTCATTGGATCCCACCATTCCGATTGCATCGAGAAAGGCCTTCATCTCGGCCGGCTCCTTCTTCTGAAAATCCTTCGACTGGACCACTTCGAGAAGGGCGGCCAGACCGATATTCTTCCCTATTTTTCCGAGATTGATGGCAGACATCGCCCGGATACGTCCATCTTTGTCCATAAGGGCTTTGATGAGCAAGGAGATCGATTTCGGGCCGCCGATCAATCCCAGGGCCTGAATGGCCTCCCGCCTCACCCGGAGTTCCTCATGATTAAACGCCTTCTGAATATGCGGAAGGGACTTCTCTTTTCCGATCCGGCCAAGAATATAGGTGATGTTACGAACGAGATACCACCGCCGGTCGTCGATAAAGGGAGTAAACAGTTCGATGGCGTTCTTTCCGATTTCAGAGAGGGAGTCACAGAGAACCCTCCGGGTTTTCGAATTTTTCAGCTCTCCCAGCAATTTGATGAGGGGCTTGATCGAGCTCTGCTGAAGAAGGATGAGATACTCGTTTACATCTTCCAATCGGATCCCCGCTTCTTTTTCGAGGATCTTACCGATCCTTTCGATCCTCACTTCATCACCCGCGCTCTCGATCAATTTATGAATGGCTTCAGCCTGCCAATCCTTGAGTTCATAGGTCTTGATTATGATATAGAGTCGTTTTAACAGATCGCTTGCCCTTTGAAACTCGCCGAGAGTGAGAAGACCATTCAGAATCTTCAGGAGGAGATTCACAGCATCCTGATAGGGCTCTTGCTCTTTCTCCAGCCCTAGAACCTCGAAGAGGATGTCAGCCGCATTGAAGACAAAGGTGGGATCGATCTCATTCTCCACCTCGCTTCTCAATCGGTCCACTTCTTCCGGGGTGAGAAAATAAACTTTTTTATCCCTGAGGGGCGTCTCGCTGACGGTCTGGGAAAGAATTTTATCCAGATCGGGCTCTTCCTCCTCCAGGAGGTCCACCTGGACATTATAGGCAAGGGGCTTGAAGATCAGATTGCTTCTAAATTGATCCATATTTTCAGGGATGAGAATGGGGGTTTCTTCGAGGAATTCGTCCGTGGCAAGGTAGCTGATGTGCTCGAAATCTCTCTCCCATATCAGGGTGACAAGGTCGTCTTCCAGTTCGTTGATATTCTCGCTCCCCCTGATGACATCCATCAACCCCTGAACCTCCCACTCCTCCAATCCCCTCGCAAACCGGAGTTCCCTCAACCCATCTTTATAAAGGAGGAAGGCAAGACTGGATTTCGGATCCCGGTTTTCGTAAAGGACCCTGTCTTTAAATGAGAGTGCGAATTCATCAATCTGAAGGATAAAGGAAGGATATTTATTAAAAAAATACTGAAATTTTTTGAGCAGTTGATCTCTGAAACCCTTGATTGTAGGGTTGTCGGGCGGATAAAACCGTATGGCTTTAAAGGTCTTTAGAAAAAAGCTGGTCAAATCCCTGGCCAGGAGGAGTTCTTCATCCGTCTCCATCCCTTCGACCATGACCATCTCTTCAGCCAGATCAAGCGATTTCTTCTCAAGATGAGATTCTTCAGGCATGAGCTTCCTTATCCCGATTTTTTAATTATACCTTTTTTTATTGTTTTTGCTATCAATTGTCAACATTTTTTTTTGAGAGCAAAAGGGAAAAAGAATTGATATTGCAATTTTTTATATTAAATTTATAATGTTATAAAGATTACATCCTGAACCGTGTGGAAATTGCATATGAGAATTCTTGTCATAGAAGACGAGGTCAAAGTAGCCAATTTTATTAAAAAAGGACTCGAAGAAGAACACTATGCTGTTGATACGGCTTTCGATGGAGAGTCAGGCCTCTATATGTCTGAAGTCAACGATTACGACTTGATTGTGCTCGATTTAATGATCCCCAAAATATCCGGCCTGGAGGTTTTGAGGAAAATCCGGATCAATAAGAATAAGGTACCCATTCTGGTAGTCACGGCAAAAGACACGGCCGAGGATATTGTGAAAGGTTTGGACTCGGGATGCGATGACTATTTAACCAAACCTTTCGAATTTCAAGTATTTTTGGCCAGGGTTCGCGCTCTTTTGCGCAGGGAAAGGGCGGATGCGGAGCCTGTTCTAAAGTTGGCTGATTTAACCCTATCTCCGGTGACCCACAGGGTCATGAGAGGAGAGACAGAGATCGAGCTCACCAGCAAGGAATATGGGCTTTTGGAATATTTTATGAGGAATCCGAACAAGGTGCTGACACGGACGATGATTTCGGAGCATGTCTGGGATTATCACTTCGATTCCATGACCAATGTCATCGATGTCTATGTCAACTACCTCAGGAAGAAGATCGATAAGGGGTTCGAACCTAAATTGATTCATACCATCCGGGGGGTTGGATATATCCTCTCTCCAAGCAAGCCCTGAACCAAGCATGGTGCAGGCCAGCAAAATTCTAAAAAGGAATTCAATGGACTTCAGGAGCCTCCGTTTTAAACTCACCCTATGGTATGTTCTCATCCTGGGAATTCTATTGATCTCCTTCAGCAGTTTTTTATACCTCACCTTCTCTCGGAGCCTCTATCGTGACGTGGATCATAAATTGAGGTCTCTTGCCGAACTGATTGCTTCAGAATCAACTTCGCCATTATCGAAATTCGATTTCGGGAGCATCGATCAGACCCTTGAGACTTCGATGAATTTAAAACCGATCGGGAAATTCATCCAGGTTCTCGACGAATCGGGAAGGATCGGGGGAAGGTCCGAAAACTTAAAAAGCGCCCAGCTTCCGATCAGCCTGAATGCGCTCAGGAATGCATCAAAGGGTTTGATCACTTATGAAACCAATCGCTCCCTTAGAAACACCCCGTTGCGTATCATTACCTACCCTGTGAAAGAACAAAACCAGGTAACTAAAATGATTCAGGTCGCCTCCTCCCTCGAAGATGTGGAGGATGCCCTCAACACCCTGTTGATCATTCTCCTTGTCACTGTTCCATCGATTCTCCTGATCGCCAGCCTGGGAGGACAATTCCTTGCCCATAAAGCATTAAAACCGGTCGATCGGGTTACCCAGACCGCTCGAATGATCACCTCGCAAAATTTGAACCAGAGAATCCAGACCCTCAAAGTGAAGGATGAGATATCAAGGTTGATCGATACTTTCAATGAGATGATCTCCCGACTGGATCAGTCTTTCCGCCAGATCAAGCAATTTACCACGGACGCTTCTCATGAATTAAAAACTCCCCTGACCATCCTCAAGGGAGAAGTGGAGGTGGCCCTGCGGAAAAAAAGACAACTTCACGAATATGAACAGATTCTGGAGAGCAATCTCGAAGAGATTGATCGAATGTCGAAAATCGTCGAAGATCTCCTGCTTCTCTCAAGAGCGGATATCGGTGAGATCCGATTGAATAGAGAAGATATTCATTTGACCCCGTTCATCAGTGGGTTGACCGAGCAGATGAAGATTCTAGCTCAGCCCAAAAACATCCGGATCCAAATTTCGAATCACGAAGCGGAACACGAGGAGGAACTCCATATTCTCGGAGATACTCTCCGCATGAGAGAACTTTTTATCAACTTGATTGAAAACGGAATAAAATATACTGAAGCGGGGGGAAGCATCCTGATCACTCTGAATAAAGAAATGAATGGTTCCGTAAACCCGCTCATGCTAAAAGAAAAAAAACCTGCAGCGTTTGTTAAAATCATCATTGCAGATACGGGGATAGGAATTGCCAAAGAGGATCAAGAGAAGATTTTTAATCGATTTTTTAGAGTGGACAAGGCCCGTTCAAGAGAACAGGGAGGCAGCGGTCTCGGGCTCAGCATCTGCAAGTGGATTGTCGAAGCTCATCAAGGGGAAATCACCGTTGAGAGCGAACCTGGGAAAGGAAGCGCCTTCATTGTCAGATTACCCCTCTATTCTCCCTGAAGATAGAATCTGGATAATTATTAACCAATAAAACTCCTTTTTATATCGCTTCATCAAAGATTAAAAAATATAGAATTAAATTAACCTAATTATATCAACAGATTAAAAAAATGTCAATTTTTGGCACCCATCTTGCTTTCTTTAGATTCGAATTGTATCCGGTTCATTGGATTTCATATTCATAGTCTGACCAAGCCAGAACCAAATAGGCTTTAGAGTTGAAAAAATTGGTTCTTTCGTGAAAAAGTTGAAAGACCCATAAAATAATTCATAAGGACTTGATATCCTGAAACATTTACATAGTAGCTTGTGCAATGCCGCATCAGTAGAGAGTTTCAGAGGATTTCAGATCAAAAATCACATTCAATTGTGATAATTTCGATATGTAATATGCCTGATATCTATATATGGCACGGCATTGCTCAGCATGGATGACATAAAGGTCTAAAAATAATAACTATTTCGCTCTGTGAAATCTTCTTTCAACTTTTTCACGAAAGAAGGAAAAAATTCGAAATCCAAATATCGGGCGAAGCTTCCCGAAGGGATCAATCCGAAACAAATCCGAATTCTCAAATTTCAAATGTCCTAAATTATTTTTGTTTGGAACATTTAATATTTGGTTATTTGAGATTGTTTCGAATTTCGGATTTCGTGCTTCGGATTTAAAATCCGCTCGATCTAAAATAACTTTGTTGCCAATTTGCGCACAATTTTATTTCTAAGGGGCTAAATAGTTGTAGGTTATTATGAGGGGGTAGGAGTTGTCAGAAAGATTAGGCGAACTGCTCATTAAAAGAAATTTTATTACACCTGAGCAACTAAAAAAGGCGCAGGATGAGCAAAAACTGAAGGGGGGGCGTTTAGAGTCCAATCTGGTGAAGTTGGGCTATATTAAAGAGGATGAGCTTCTTTCCTTCTTGAGCGCCCAGTACCGGGTTCCCTCTGTAAAAATCTCGAAAATCGAAATCAACCCCAATGTCACCAAATTGATCCCCCCGAGTATCTCAAAAAAATACTTTATCATACCCATTAATCGCGTAGGTCCCAAATTGACACTGGCGAGGCTGATCCAAGCAACATTGTCGTCATCGATGAGATCAAGTTTATGACCGGTTTTAATGTTGAGCCAGTAGTGGCTTCCGAGACGGAGATCGTCGATGCCATAAAGAAATATTACGGCGGGGGGGGGAGTGTGGCTGGATTGGGGACAACGAGCTTTCAGGCCCTCGATTTCGCTATAGATGATGATAAATCCGTCGAATCTGATTTGGATCTCCTCGACACCGGTATGGTTGATGTTGATGAGTTTGATAAATTGGTTCATGGAGCGGTCGATAATGTTGAGGTTGTTGAAACCCAGGCAGGGGATGAAACGGATGAGATCGGAGGTCCGATCATCAAAATCGTCAACGGGGTCCTGATCAAGGCGATCAAATTGGGAGCCAGCGACGTCCATTTCGAACCTTATGAAAAGAGTTTCAGGGTCAGATACCGAGTGGATGGCGTCATGAGACGGGAGATGACGCTCCCCATCCAGATCAAAAATGCCATTGTCTCCCGTCTAAAAATCATGTCCAAGCTCGACATCGCTGAAAGGCGCCTTCCCCAGGACGGGAGGATCAAGTTGCGCCTCGGCAAAGGCCGTGAGATGGACTTCCGTGTTTCCACCGTCCCTGTCCTCTTTGGAGAAAAGGTGGTTCTTCGCCTCCTCGATAAATCGTCTTTACAATTAGACATGGTCAAATTAGGGTTCGAAGAATCATCCCTTGAGGATTTCAAGAATGCCCTCCGAAAACCTGTGGGGATGATTCTGGTCACCGGGCCCACGGGGAGTGGAAAGACGACGACCCTCTATTCGGCTCTATCCGAATTGAATAAAGAGACGGAGAATATCACCACTGCCGAAGATCCCGTGGAATACAATTTTATGGGAATCAACCAGGTCCAGATGCATGAGGAGATCGGGCTTACGTTCGCCTCTTCGCTCCGGGCGTTCCTTCGGCAGGACCCGGATATCATCATGGTCGGCGAGATCCGGGACTTTGAAACCGCCCAGATTGGGGTTCAGGCCGCTCTCACCGGACACCTCGTCCTGAGCACGGTTCATACCAATGATGCTCCTGGAACCGTGACTCGTTTGATCGATATGGGCATTGAGCCCTTTTTGATTTCCTCTGCGGTCATCCTCATCCTGGCACAGAGGTTGATTCGAAAAATTTGCATCGAATGCCGGGAGCCCATCAAGGTTCATCCTCAGCTTCTGATCGATCTGGGGGTTTCGCCGGATGAGGTAAAATCCTTCCCGGTTTATAAAGGGAAAGGATGTTCGATCTGTAATAACACGGGTTATAAAGGCCGGGTCGGACTCTATGAGGTGATGGCGATCAAAGAAGAGATCAAGGAGCTTATCCTTTCCCGGGCATCGACTTCGGAAGTTAAGAAAGAAGCCATGCGGTTAGGGATGAAGACCCTCCGGCAGAGCGGGATCATTAAGATTCGAGAAGGATTGACCACGATCGAAGAAGTGCTCCGATCGACCATGGACGATCGATAATTTTTTATAGAAGGAGAAGAGGGAAACATGATCGAATTACAGAAACTACTTGAACTCATGATAGAAAAGAAAGCCTCCGATTTGCATATCACCACAGGCTCTCCTCCCCAGTGCAGGATCGATGGAAAGTTAATGGGCGTCGATGCAACCCTTCTCACTGCTCCCGACACGAAACGGCTCTGTTACAGCGTGCTCACCGATGCACAACGTCACAAGTTTGAGGAGGAGACAGAACTGGATTTCTCCTTTGGCATTAAAGGTCTAAGCCGATTCCGGGGGAACATCTATATGCAGAGAGGCGCTGTGGCTGGAGCCTTCCGGGCCATCTCTTTCGACATCCTCAACTTTTCTGAACTGGGAATCCCCCCCATCGTCAATGAATTGATTAAGAAACCCAAGGGCCTCGTGTTGGTCACAGGCCCCACGGGCACCGGGAAATCCACCACCCTTGCCGCCATGATCGACAAGATCAACAATGAGCAAAATGCCCATATCATTACGATCGAAGATCCGATCGAATACCTCCATCGCCACAAAAATTGCATCGTCAATCAACGGGAGGTCAACTCCGACACCAAAAGCTTTACCCACGCCCTGCGGCACGTCCTCCGCCAGGACCCGGATATCATTCTCATCGGTGAGATGAGGGATCTGGAGACGATTCAGGCTGCCCTTCTGACTGCTGAAACAGGTCATCTCACTTTTGCCACACTGCACACGAACTCCTGCGTGGAGACGATCAACCGGATCATCGATGTCTTCCCGCCCCACCAGCAACAGCAGGTGAGGACACAGCTTTCCTTTGTTCTTGAGGGAATTTTATCCCAGCAGCTTCTCCCAAAATTAGGAGGAAAAGGCCGGGTCCTGGCCATGGAGGTCCTGATCCCGAACCCTGCCATACGGAACCTGATCCGTGAGGACAAGATCCAGCAGCTCTATTCCCTGATGCAGGTCGGTCAGACCAAATTCGGAATGCAGACGATGAACCAGGCCCTCCTCTCCCTTGTGGAGCGTCATTTTATCTCCCTGGAAGATGCTTTAGAACGCAGCCATAATCTCGATGAATTTCGTCAGATGTTATCCAATGCGGGCATCATGGGCGGAAAGAGAGAGAGACAGGGCAAAGCAACCTAACCCCCGACAAGTCGGGGAACCAAACAGGCTTTTGGAGTAGATAAAATTCGAAATCCGAATATCGGGCGAAGCGTCCGTCTCGGACCAATCCGAAACAAATTCGAATTTTCAAAATTCAAATTTCTTAAACTTTTATCTGTTTCGAACATTTAAAATTTGGTCATTTGAGATTGTTTCGAATTTCGGATTTCGTGCTTCGGATTTAAAATCCGCTCAATCTAAAGTAACTTTGTTGCCATTTTGCGCACAATTTATTTCTAATGGACTAAATCAATTTGGAAAGGTGAATTATGCCAATCTTTAAATGGGAAGGAAAAACACTGAAGGGATCGATTAAGAAGGGGGAGATGGAGGCTCCAAGTGAAACCGCCATCCGCATCCATCTCAGGCAGCAGAGCATCATTCCCACAAAAATCGCAGCCAAAGGAAGGGAGTTCAAGATCTCCCTGCCCATGGGGAAGAAGGTCCCTCAGCGGAGCATCGCCATCTTCACCCGGCAATTGGCAACGATGATCGACGCCGGGCTACCCCTGGTCCAATCGCTGGATATCCTTTCTTCTCAGCAGGAAAATAAGCTCTTCAAGAATATCCTCCGAGACATCAGAGAGGATGTGGAAGGCGGGTCCACCTTTGCCGGAGCCCTTAAAAAGCATCCGGCCGCCTTTGATGACCTTTATACGAACCTTGTCGTGGCGGGCGAAGAAGGAGGCATTCTCGATAATATCCTCACCCGGCTCTCAAACTATATCGAAAAAGCGGAAGCCCTGAGAAAGAAGGTCAAGTCCGCCATGATCTATCCCGCCATCATCGTGTCAGTGGCCATCCTTGTGGTGATCATTCTGATGATCTTCGTCATCCCGGTCTTTGAGACGATGTTCAAATCGGCGGGCCAGTCTCTTCCGCTCCCCACCCTCATTGTGCTCACCATGAGCAAGATCATCAAGAAATATATCGTTGTCATCATTCCCGCAGTCATCCTTCTCGTCTTTCTTTTCAGAAAGTTTTATAAGACGGAGGCGGGAAAAACCTTGACCGATCGACTCATTTTGAAAGTGCCTGTCTTCGGAATGCTCCTCAAAAAAGTCGCCGTGGCCCGATTCGCTCGGACGCTTGGAACGCTCGTGAGCAGCGGCGTTCCCATCCTCGATGGGCTCCTGATCGTCTCGAGGACGGCCGGAAACAGGACCATTGAAACGGCCATCTTGAGTGCCAGAGCCAGCATCCGTGAGGGTGAAACCATTGCCGAACCCCTGGGCCGAAGCAATATCTTTCCGCCCATGGTGATCCAGATGATCTCCGTCGGAGAATCAACGGGTGCATTGGATTCGATGCTGACGAAAATTGCGGATTTCTATGACGACGAGGTCGATGTGGCCGTGAGCAACCTCACCTCGCTCCTCGAACCTTTCCTGATGGTCTTTCTGGGAGTGGTGATCGGAGGGGTCGTCATCGCAATGTATCTGCCAATCTTCCAGATGGCCTCGGCCGTGCATTAACCCCTCCACACCTCCCCTTAATGTAAGGGGAGGCTGGGTGGAGTTATGATAGACCCGAAGGATGGAGTTCTATGAATTCGAACCTGAACATTCCTCTCGACCCCCAGCAGAAAATCCTGAAAAATGTGAAAGGATTGATGGTCTCCCGGGTCATCATCCTCACCCTCCTGCTCGCGATTGCTTATATCTTTCAGCTCTCCGAGAAGAAATATTTCTTCATCCCCATGACCAACCAGTTCTACTATTTTATCAGCCTCTTCTATCTGGTGACGATCGTTTATGCGTTTCTTCTAAAGCGTGTCAAAAGCCTCCGTCGATTTACCTTGATCCAGCTGGTGATCGACCATCTCTTCATCGCGGGCCTCATCGCCTTTACCGGCGGAAAAGAGAGTTTCTTTCCGCTTGCCTACATCTTTACGATTATCGGAACCAGCATCCTCTTCTATAAACGGGGGGCATTCTATTCGGCATCGCTTTCCACCTTTCTCTACGGCCTCATCCTGCTCCTTCAGCTCTACGAGTGGATCCGCCTCCCGGGTCAGTTCGTCACGCCTGAGGCCAGCCAGGTCTTCTACTCCCTGATCATCTATTTAGCCGCCTATTACATTGTGGCATTTCTGAGCAGCACGATCTCCGAAGAATTGAAAAAGAAGAAGGGTGAACTCATCCAGAAGCAGGTCGATTACGATCAACTCGAAGCCTTCAACCGGAATATCGTCCAGAGCCTTGACAGTGGGCTCCTCACCATCGATTTCAACGGCCGGATCAATTTCCTCAACCGAACCGCAGAAAAGATTCTGAACCGGAAAGGAGAAGGGTTGAAGAATGTCTCCATCTATGATCTTTTTCCAGAGATTGCCGGAGTCCTTGGGGAGCTGAAAAGTAAGGCGTCAGGCTTTCCCCTCGATTACAAGCGGTATGAAACCCTTTTTTCCGAAGAGTACGGAGAAAAGATTTATCTCGGGTTTTCCATTTCTCCCCTGACCGACCCCGAAGGGTCCGTGATCGGGTATACGCTCATCTTTCAGGACATCACCCGTTTCAAAGAGATGGAAGAGCAGATGAAACGATATGACCGGATGGCCGCCATCGGCGCCCTCGCTGCAGGGATGGCCCATGAGATCAGAAATCCGCTGGCCTCATTGAGCGGATCGATTCAGATGTTAAAATCGGAGCTCTCTCTCGATCCACAGCAGGAACATCTGATGGCCATCACCCTCAGGGAGTCAGAGAGGCTCAATGCATTGATCACCGATTTCCTCCTTTTTGCCCATCCCCCTCAGACCCATCAATCCCCGTGGGAGATCGGAAAGATCCTTGACGAAACGGTTGAACTTTTCATCCACTCTCCGGCTTTCCATGATGGGCTCCGCATTACGAGGACACCTAAAAATGGAGGCGTTGAGGCGCTGGTCGACCCGGACCAGATACGGCAGGTCTTCTGGAATCTTCTGATCAATGCGGCTCAGGCCATCCCGGACGGCGGTGACATTCGGATTGGTATTGAAAGAACAAGCGAGACCTTTGGAGGAGGCCTCCCTTTTGGCGCTGCGAAGAGGGAGATCGAATGGGTGAAGATCGCGATCACCGATTCCGGAAACGGGATCTCCCCTCAGGAAAAAGAAAAAATCTTCGAGCCCTTCTATACGACCAAAGAGGGAGGAACGGGACTGGGCCTCTCCATCGTCCATAAAATTATTGAAAACCATAACGGAGTGATCAGAGTGGAGAGCGATATCGGCAGGGGATCCGTCTTCACCGTTTTTCTGCCTGCCGGATCACCCCAAGTCGAACCGATGAAAACAGGGTAAAAAGAGAATGCAAAAGGATAAGATTCTGGTTGCTGATGATGAAAAAAGCATGAGGGAGTTTCTGGACATCATGCTGAAAAAGGAGGGCTATAAGGTCACGCTTGCCTCTAACGGAGAAGAGGTGATGAAGCTGATCGAAAAGGATATTTTTGACCTGGCCCTGGTGGATATCCGCATGCCCAGACAGGATGGCATCTCCGTCTTGAAAAGGATTAAATCGATCTCGCCCGAAACGGTTGTCATCGTGATCACGGCTTATGCCTCTGCCGATACTGCTATTAAAGCAATGAAGGAAGGGGCTTATGATTATATTATGAAACCCTTTAAGATTGAAGAGATCAAGCTGATCATCCAGAACGCCCTCGAAAAGAAACATCTTCAGAATGAAAACCTCCTTCTCAAACAGGTCGTCAGGGACCGGTATCATTTCGAAAATATCATCGGGCAGAGTTCCAGGATGCTCGATCTTTATGACCTTCTGGAGAAGGTTGCCCCCACCAAAACAAACATCCTGATCGCCGGAGAGAGCGGGACCGGCAAGGAACTGGCGGCCAAGGCGATTCACTATAACAGTCCGCGCAAGGACAAACCCTTCGTTACTTTAAACTGTGGCGCCATCCCCGAATCCCTCATCGAAACCGAACTCTTCGGGCATATGAAAGGAGCTTTTACCGATGCCATTTCGACCAAGAAGGGGTTATTCGAAGTCGCTGACGAGGGAACCCTCTTTCTCGATGAAATCAGCGAACTCCCCCTGATGATGCAGGTTAAGTTACTCCGTGTCTTACAGGACAGGGAGTTCAAGCGGGTGGGAGGGACCGAGGACATCCGTGTCGATGTCCGGATCATCTCTGCAACCAATAAAGACCTCGAAGAAGCCGTCCGGGAAAAACAGTTTCGAGAGGACCTTTTTTACAGGCTCAATGTGATTCAGATTAAAATTCCCTCTCTGAGGGAACGCAAAGAAGACATTCCTCTTCTGACCAGCCATTTTTTGAAGAAATATTCGGAAGAACTTGGGAAACAGATTTCCCAGATATCTCCCGAAGCCCTCCGGATTCTGGTTCAATATGATTATCCCGGGAATGTGAGGGAGCTTCAGAATATTATCGAGAGGGCAGTGGCCCTTGAAACATCTCAGGAATTGACCGCCCAAAATCTCAATTCTTATATCGAGGAGCAGCTTCCCCTCAAGAGAAAACCGCTCGATCTCGAAATCCCGAGCGAAGGGGTCGACCTTGAAAAGATCGTGGAGGATGTCGAGAGGACGCTTCTGCTTAAGGCCCTCGACCGGACCCAAGGGATTAAAAAGAAAGCAGCCGCACTGCTCCATATCAATTTCCGATCCATGCGCTACCGGCTGGAGAAATACGGATTGAATAACGGCGAGGAATCCTGATCCTGCTCAGTTCCGTTTGAACTGGCGGTTCATCTCATCGAGAGGAAGAAGAAAGAAGATGGGACGACCATGAGGGCAGGTGGTTGAAGGATTGAAGGGATAGAGATTTCCGATCAACTCTTCCATCTCTTCCCTCCTCAACGGGAAGTTGGCCCGCACCGCAGAATGGCAGGCCAGGGAGATGAGAAGGGTCTGGAGGGGGATCGATCCCTCCCCTCCCCTCTTTAAAAAAGAGAGTTCTTCGAGCATCTCCCTCACCCTCTCTCCGGCTTCCTTCTGCTCGATAAAGGAGGGGATCGTTCGAATGGCGTAGAGCCTCTCACCCACAGATTCGATTTCAAACCCGATTGCCTTAAAGGCCTCTTCAGCCGAATCGAAAATGAGCGATTCCTCGAGTGAAAGTTCCAACAACACAGGAAGAAGTAATTTCTCCGTTATCAGCGCTCCGTCGTCATATTTCCTCTTCAATTTCTCAAACAGAATCCGTTCGTGGGCAGCGTGCTGGTCAACGAAGATGAGCGTTCCCTCTGCCTCGCAGAGAATATAGGTCGCCCAGAGTTGGCCGACAACACGGTAAGGGGTCCTCTTCTCCACTTCCCATTGAAGGTCCTCTCTCTCTCCCACCCTGGGAGGATTAAATCCATTATCGCCGACTTCGGAATAGGGTTTCCGAAAACCCTGGAAAGAGAGAGAGGCCTGGAGTTCTCCTGCCTGAATGGACTCCCCTCTTTTTCCCGGAGAGAGCCATCTCCCCTCCGAAGGAGATTCTTCCAGCGCTCTCCGGATCGAAGACCATACGGCTTGATAAATTTTTTCCGGTTCTTTAAATTTAACCTCTGCCTTGGTTGGATGAACATTCACATCGACGGAAGAAGGAGGAAGGCTGATCAATAGAATGGAAACAGGATATTTATCCGCAGGAAGGATGTGCCGGTAACCATCCAGGATGGCCTTATGAATAATTCGATCCTTCACATATCTGCCGTGAATATAGATGGAGATCCCGTCTCTGTTTCCTTTTGCGAATGAGGGAAGGCTCGTAAACCCCTCGATCTGAATTTCATCTTCCTCATGCCGGATGGGTTTGAGGTGACCGATTACCTCCTTCCCGAGAATCGCTTCGACCCGCGTCAAGAAGGACTCCGTTTTTAACAACTCCTGGAGGATACGGCCGTCATGGATGAACTTAAACGTGATGGAAGGATAAGCAAGGCTCATCCTGTGAAAGTGGAGGAGGGCGTACCGGAGTTCCGTGCGAATCGATTTTAAGAATTTTCTGCGAACCGGAAAATTGTAAAAGAGATCATGTACTTCTACATCGGTCCCCACGGGACAGCCAACCTCTGATATACGTTTGACTTCGCCTCCTTCAGAGATCACTTTTGTTCCGCTGATCGAATTCGATGGCCGGGTCTTGAGAACCATCTGTGAGACAGAGGCGATGCTGGGCAACGCCTCTCCTCTGAACCCAAGGGTCTCGATGGCAAAGAGGTCTTCGGCTTTTTGGATCTTACTGGTGGCGAATCGTTGAAGGGCAAGGGGAACATCCTCCGGAACCATCCCTTCCCCGTTATCGGTCACGCGGATGAACTGGAGTCCGCCTGATTTTAGCTCTACAATGATTTCAGAGGCCCCCGCGTCGATTGCGTTTTCCATCAGCTCCTTCACGACAGAGGCCGGCCTTTCAACAACCTCTCCGGCCGCAATCTTTTGCGCAACAGGTTCCGGCAATATTCGAATTTTACCCGCCATCATCGAAAGTATAACTCCAATCGAGTGAAAATGTTTTGACAAAATCCCCTCTAACTCCCCTTTGCCAAAGGGGAGAACTCATTATTGATGAATTCGTAAAAAGTCGTGATTCTCGTTTTTTCGTCATTCCGGCGAAAGCCGGAATCCAGTTCTTTCAAATAGTTATCAATTCTCTGGACACCGGTTTTCACCGGTGTGACGACTTTTTACGAAACCATCATTATTATCCCCCTTTGGAAAAGGGGGAATAAGGGGGATTTTAAAATAGGGTTTAACAAACCCTTAAATAGCCCAACTGACATGTTTGCAGATCAATCAAGCAAATTTTTTTCACTCAATTGGGGTATAAGTTTAAGCTTTGACGGTAAGGGTAACCCTGCCTACCGCAGGCAGGGAGGCCCGCCCTGTACCATGTTAGGTTCAGTGCCCGTTTCGTTAAATTGAAAATGACGTTTGTCGTTGTCCCTGCCCGCCTTAAAGATACCTTGGCAGGCGGGGAAGCTCGTATCGAGACTCGCGAATAGAATCTGGATGCTCGAGCTTCGCTTTTCAAGCCTCTTGCTTCGATACGAGCATCGTCACCCATAACCGTTCACCTTCTATCCACTACTTTCCACTCCCCTCCAGAAACGTCCCCATCTTTCTGAATTTCTCATACCGATTCGCCAAGAGGGAATCCATTTCCATCTTCTCTAATTCCATCAGGTGACGTTCCAATGACCCTTTTAGCCGGTTGGCCATCTCTCTCGGATCCCGGTGCGCTCCTCCCAGAGGCTCTTCAATCACCTCATCGATGACCCCCAGTCTAAACAGATCGCTGGCGGTCAATTTCAGGGAATCCGCAGCCGTTGCCTTGCCCTTCTCACCGTCTTTCCAGAGGATCGCCGCACATCCCTCCGGAGAGATGACCGAATAGATGGAATATTCCAGCATTAATATCCGGTCCCCAACTCCGATGGCAAGGGCGCCTCCGCTGCCCCCTTCCCCGATGACGAGAGTAAGAATCGGTGCTCTGAGCATCGCCATCATTTTAAGGTTCCGTGCAATGGCCTCGGCCTGGCCCCTCTCTTCCGCTCCGATACCCGGAAAGGCGCCCGGCGTGTCGATCATGGTGATGACCGGTTTTTGAAAGACCTCCGCCATCTTCATCAGCCTGAATGCCTTCCGGTAACCCTCCGGATGAGGCATCCCGAAATTTCGGTCCGCCATCTCTTTCACGTCGGTCCCCTTCTGGTGGGCCACCACGATGACAGGCTTTCCATTAAGCCTGGCCATTCCCCCGACAATGGCCGGATCATCCCCATAATTTCGGTCTCCATGCAGTTCGATAAAATCATTGAGGATCGTTTCAATATAGTAGGAAGATTTGGGCCGGTCGATATGCCGGGCCATCTGTGTAATCTGCCAGCCTGTCAGGCTTGAGAATACCTCTTTCCGCAGTCGGTGCAGTTTCTCTTCGAGGGTTTTGATCTGCTCATCGATATGGAGGTGCTTGCCTTTAGAAAATCTCTTCAGGTGCTCGATCTCGTTTTCCAGAGCGACGAGCGGTTTTTCAAAATCAAGATAATGTTTGACCATCTTCTAACCCCATTCCAAAGAGAGGCGTGGAGAGGGAAATAGTGTTTTGATGCGATCCTGAAAAATGGGAGAGGGATCAACCCTGTACTCATCTGAAAAGGCAATCACGGTCTCCTGTTGCTCTCCGTTGGTGATATGTAAAAAGATCCGGCAAGCCCCCTTATGGGCAAGGATCATCTCCTTCAGTTGGGTAAGACCCGTTTGCGATAAAGAGGATTGAGGAATTTTTAAATGGACGGACCTCGGGGGAGAGGATGCCAGGCTGGCGAGGAGCCGCACCTCCATCGCTTTGATCTTGATCCGGTCCTCCGCAAGATCGAGACTCCCTCGGACCAGGAGAGGGTCTCCTCCCTTGAGATAATTTGAAGCGCTTTTAAAGACCTCGGGGAAGAGGATGACTTCAACAAATCCTTTCATATCCTCAAGGTTTAAAAACGCCATCCTGTCCCCTTTTTTGGTGACGATCTCTTTCAGGCTGCTGACCAGCCCGCAGATCCTCACCTCCTGGCCGTTCTGCAATTGGAGCAACGTGGAGGTGTCATCGTCAGTATGTCTTTTGATCTCCTCTTGGTAGGCTGAAAGAGGATGCCGGGAGATGTAGAAACCGATCGTCTCCTTTTCAAAAAGAATCAACTGGGATTCTGGAAATTCTTCGATGTCGGGGTAGGCCTCCTCTCTTTCTCCCGAAGAGATTTCCCACATGCTCATCTGGGTCGTATCCATCTTCCGCTGGGCCCCCTGAGATCGCTCCAAAACCTCATCCAGAACACTGAGCATCTGGGAGCGATGGGCTTTTGAAAAGTCGAAAGCCCCGCATTTGATCAGACTTTCAATCACCCGCCGGTTCACCTTTCTCAGATCAACCCTCCGGCAGAAATCGTCAAGGGATTGGAATCTCCCTTTCTCCTCTTTTTCTTTGAGGATGACCTCAATGGCGGCATCCCCCACATTCTTGACCGCAGCCAGGCCGAACCGAACTTGATGTCCCACTACGGTAAAATCCCTGTGACTCTCATTGATGTCCGGAGGCAGGATGGGAATGGACATCTCGCGGCATTCCGCGATATACTTCATGATTTTATCGGTATTCTGCACCTCGCTGGTCAGCAGGGCCGCCATAAATTCGATCGGATAGCGGGTTTTTAAATAAGCAGTCTGGTAGGCGATAAGGGCATACGCCGCGCTGTGCGATTTATTGAAGCCATACCGGCCAAAGGTCTCCATCTGGTCGAAGATCTTCTCGGCTTTCCTGGGAGAGATTCGGTTCTTTTTCGTTCCTTCGAAAAACTTCTCTTTTTGTTTCTCCATTTCGGAGGTGTCTTTCTTGGCCATGGCCCTTCGCAGATTATCCGCATCTTCGAGCGTAAAACTGGCAAGACTGCTCGCAATGTGCATCACCTGTTCCTGATAGACGATGACCCCATAGGTATCTCTCAGGATCCCTTCGAGAGCCGGAACTTCATAGGTGATAGCCACCCTTCCGTGTTTTCGTTTGACAAACTCTTCCACCATTCCGCTGTCGAGAGGGCCCGGCCGGTAGAGGGCCACCAGCGCAATGATGTCCTTGAAGCCCTCCGGCTTGAGTTTGGTCAGAAGATCCCTCATCCCTGAACTTTCAAGCTGGAAGATGCCTAAATTGGAGCCAGCCCCAAGGGATGCAAACACGTCGGGGTCGTCGAGAGGGATTTTTGAGAGATCGATCGATATCCCCTGATTCCTCTTAATGAGTTCAATGGCATGGTTGACCATCGTCAGGGTCTTGAGCCCCAGGAAATCGAATTTAACCAACCCGATGGCCTCCACCTCTTTCATCGCATACTGAGTGACCACCTCACCGTCCTGGCCCCGGTAGAGGGGAAGGTAATCCATCAACGGCCGGTTCGAGATGACCACTCCTGCCGCATGGGTGGAGGCGTGTCGGGTCAGCCCTTCGAGGGATCGGGCAATCTTAAAGAGAGAGGCGACTTTTGAATCTCTCTGGATCATTTCCTTCAATTGGGGCTCTTTTTCAAGCGCTTCTTCAAGGCTGATATTGAGAGCGCCGGGGATGAGCTTGGCAATCCGGTCCACCTCGGCATAGGGAATTCCCATCACCCGGCCTACATCCCGAAGTACCGCCCTTGCCTGCATCTTGCCAAAGGTGATGATCTGGGCGACATTCTCCTTTCCATATTTATCCATCACATACCGGATTACCTCATCCCTTCCCTCCATACAGAAATCGACATCCACATCGGGCATGCTGCTCCTTCGGCCCGGGTTCAAAAACCTTTCGAAGATGAGGCCATATTCGAGAGGATCCATATCCGTGATATGGAGTGCATAGGCAACCAGGCTTCCGGCGACCGAACCCCGGCCCGGACCGACCGGAATGCCTTTCTGTTTGGCATAATGGATGAAATCAGCCACAATTAAAAAATATCCGGGATATCCCATGGATTTGATGATCTTCAGTTCCTCTTCCAGGCGACCGCGGTATCGTGAGGCGCGTTCCTCGAAATTCTCCGAATCCCGGTCGGGTAGAAGCCTTTTCTCCAATCCTTCTCGTGCAAGCCTCTCGAGATGGCTATCGGGTGATTCTCCGGAAGGCACGGTGATCCGCGGAATATGTTTCTCGTCAAACTTCAACTCCAGGTTGCATGCCTCGGCGATCTCCATCGTGTGAGCGATGGCCTCCGGAGTGTCTCTGAACAGTTCCATCATCTCCTGGGGGGACCTGAAATAGAATTCATCCGAAGAAAATCTCATCCGTTCTCTATCGCTGAGCGTCTTGCCGGTCTGGATGCAGAGCAACACCTCATGGGCCTGCGCATCTTCGCGGTGGAGGTAATGGCAATCATTCGTCGCCACCACAGGGATGAAGAGCTCACGGCTGATCTCAAGGAGCCGTTCATTGACCAGGGCCTGGTTTTCAACTCCGTTCTTCATCAGTTCGATGAAGAACCTCCGATCGTCAAAGATCGTTCGATATTCCTCAGCGGCTTGAATCGCCCTCTTCATCTCCCCCCGGCCCGCCAGGAGGGCAACTTCGCCCTTGAGGCATCCGCTGAGGCAGATCAACCCCTCATGATACTTGCTCAGGAGTTCCTTATCGACCCTCGGCTTATAGTAAAATCCCTCGATATGCGCGAGACTGATTAGTTTGATGAGGTTGAAATAGCCTGTCCGGTTTTTTACCAGCAGGGTGAGATGAAAGGCTCCCTCTCCCCCTTCGGCTGCGGTCTTCCTCTCAAATCGGCTTCCGGGAGCAACATAGATTTCGCATCCCGCGATGGGTTTGATTCCATGTTTGATGGCCATCTGGTAAAATTCGATGGCTCCGAACATATTTCCATGATCGGTCAGCGCCACGGTATCCATCCGGTACTTCTTTGCTAAATCGAAGACCTCATCAAACCGGATGGCTCCGTCCAGCAGACTGTACTGGCTATGGAGATGGAGATGGACAAATTCGTTGTGCGACATATCGTTTAACTGTCAAATGCTAAAGATTAAAAGTCAAGGTTAAGGTCGAGGTTGAGGTTAAGGAAATAAAATCTTAATCCTTAACCTAAGCCTGAACCTGAGCCTATTTTATTTACTCCCACTCAATCGTGCTGGGCGGTTTCGAGCTAATATCGTAGACCACCCGGTTCACCTTCTTCACCTCGTTGATGATCCGGTTGGCCATCTGTTCCAGGATCCGATGAGGCAGCTTCACCCAATCGGCGGTCATGCCATCCTGGCTTTCCACGATCCGCAGGGCGACCACATTTTCATACGTCCGGAAATCTCCCATCACTCCCACCGTTTTGATGGGAAGCAGGACCGCAAAACACTGCCAGACCTTATTCAGGAGATCGTTCTTTCTCATCTCTTCCATGACGATCGCATCTGCGTCTCTCAAAATCTCCAGCCTTTCCTTGCTGACCTCTCCGATGATTCGGATGGCGAGCCCGGGCCCCGGGAAGGGTTGCCGATGAACCATCTCTGAAGGAAGCCCCAGCACTCTGCCCAGCTTTCTTACCTCATCCTTAAACAATTCCCGCAGGGGTTCCACCAGCTTCAATTTCATCTTTTCCGGCAATCCCCCGACGTTATGATGACTCTTAATCGTGGCAGAGGGCCCCTTCCACGAGATGCTTTCGATCACATCAGGATAGAGGGTCCCCTGAGCCAGATAGTTTACCCCACCGATCTTTCTTGCTTCCTTTTCGAAAACGGCGATAAACTCCCTCCCGATCTTCTTCCTCTTCTCTTCCGGATCGGTCACCCCTTTCAACCGTTTAAGAAAACGCTCTTCGGCGTCCACATAGATGAGAGGGATATTAAAATGGCGGCTGAAGAGGTCCACGACCTGCTCCGGCTCATTTCGTCTCAACAGCCCGTTATTGACAAAGATGCATTTCAAGCGATCGCCGATCACCCGGTGAAGAAGAATGGCGACCACCGTTGAATCGACCCCTCCGCTCAGGCCGCAGACCACGCTTCCTGAACCGATCTTTTTCTTAAGCTCGCTTGTCGCCTCCTCCACAAATGACCGCATGTCCCAGGGATGCCGGCATTCACAGATAGGGAAGAGAAAATTGCGGATGAGGTCGATCCCTTTCGGGGTATGAATGACCTCCGGATGGAACTGAAGCCCGTAGATTCTTCTCCGGCGATCTTCAATGGCGGCAATAGGGGTGCTGCTGGAATGGGCGACCGGATGAAATCCAGGCGGCAATCTCCGGAGTTGATCTCCATGACTCATCCATACCTGTAAAAAATCTCCTTTCCCTCCAATCCCTTTGAAAAGCCTCCCCCCGCGGTCGATGATCAACCGGACTTTTCCATATTCTCTCTTCTCCGAATGGGCAACCTCCCCTCCCAACAGGTTGGCGATCAATTGCATTCCGTAACAGATCCCCAGGATGGGAATCCCCAATCGGAACAGCCGGGGGTCGCAGCAAGGGGCTTCTGATTCATAAACGCTGGAAGGGCCTCCGGAGAGGATGACTCCCTTCGGCGAGAGGGCCTTGATCTTCTCCAGAGGAAAGTCAAAGGATTGAATTTCGCTATAGACCCGGCATTCCCTCACGCGTCGGGCAATCAACTGGGTATATTGCGAGCCAAAATCGAGTATGAGTATCTTATCGAAGATTGACGATTTCTCCATTTTTTTCCGGGGCCTTGAGATGAGAAAAGGATGTGAAAAACGGAAAAGGCTTGCTTCAATGTTTCAAAATATATTTTCCATCTTTCGCCTCATACTGATAGGAGACGCCTTTACGGTAGAAGAGGTCGCTTTCCCCGAGGAGTCGGGCTGCCACCAGCTCCTCCAGTTTTTGAGGATAGGCCCCCTTCTCCAGGTAGAATATTTCCAGGGCGCTCCTGATCCGGTCGAGCTGAGCTCGATGGACAAACAGGGCGGGCGCTTCGATATTGACCCGTTCAATCTTCGAATCCCAGAAGAGGCGCAAAAAATTGGGCTTGAAATAGATCAGAAGGAGAAAGATGAAGATCAAAAAGGCGCCATAATAGACGAAAGCCAGCGCCTCCCTGAAATTGATCATCCTTACCTTCTTGACGAGGCTCGGGGTCTGGATCCCGGCCACCTCGACAAACCCCATTTCCATGAGGTTGAGTAAAATCTCGCTGGTGTTGAACTTCCCTAAAAGGCATCGGTCGATGATCTCCTGAACGGTCCGTGTCCCATCGATCAGGGTCAGGATCAACTCCTGTTCCGAAGTCAGCTTCTCCCTCATCTGGCTCTGAGGAGAGAGGACGCCCGCCATCTTCTCCTCGGCCCCTAAGATTCTCCGAAAGACGAGATGGGGGGAAAAGATCTTTTTTTCAATCTCCGACCACTCATCGACCATCCGGAGGATGTTCAACAGGACCTGCTCCGTGCTGAGGGCAAAGGGGATCTTCTTATAACTTTCCACGAGTTTGAGATCGAAGTTGAAGGCTCCATCCTCCCACCAAAAAAGGTCGTAGATCGTCTCATAGATCTGAGTCGTGATCACCTTCAGGATGTCCTCTTTGGTCAACAATCCGAGCTCAACCAGAATCTCTCCTATATATTTGAGCGTCTCTTTCTGAACCTTCAGCACCCTTTCGAGTTGTTCGTCAGTGATCAACTGGGCCTTAACCAGGATTTCGCCGATGAGGTCTTTTTTCCCCCGGTAATTGGAGTAAACATGGACGATCATTCCGTCGACAAAAGAGATTTCGACCAGACTCTTGCCCCGGCGTATCTTCAAGACTCCTGTTTTGAGCTGCTGCCCGATGAGCTGGATGATTTCGGTAATGCTGAAGTCTTTGAGTGTCCCTTGAAGCGCCATGGATATCTCCTCTTATTTCGGAATCTCGAACTCCGGTTCTTGTCGCCGTATTCGTCGATAGTAGAGGAAGTAGAATAGGCCGAAAAACCCTCCCCAGAAAAGATAATCTCCCCAGGAAAACCTCGATTGCAAGGCCGACTCCGGCAGAACTCCGCTCCAGAAGACAAATCTCAGAATGAAGATGAAAAAGAGGAAGAGGAGCAGGAGCCCCCTGAGTGGCTGGCCTCTCCAAAGGTCGCCGAATCCGACCAGGAAGTAAGAGAGAAATTTTCCCGTAAACTGGTTCTGCTTTTGAAACGCATTGGCCTGGATCGATTTTTTCTCTGTGATTTTGGGATGGAGCTTCTCTTTCTGGACAAAAAGCCGATGGCAGTTAAAGCAAACGAACTCCTGCTCCGGGGTTTCCCAGGCGCCCAAATAGAAGCGATGGGTGGCGCTCCCGCACATGGGACAACGGGTCAAGAAACGCTTCGCCCGGGTATACCTCGTCATTCCGATGAGAAAGGCCAGAAAGAGAATCGGCGCCAGAAGGGGAAGGGCGGATGGAATCGCCTCAAACCAGGCCTTAAACAGGCGGAACAAAAGTCCTTCTTTTCCAATATACTGGTCCAGAAATCTCCTCCAGAACATCTGGGTGGTGAAGACCTCATCGATCACCACCCGGTTCATATTGGAAGGCTCGATGGTGGAATAATGCTGAATCAATTCGGGGTCGAGCTGTCTGGCCTTCTGGAAGGCTTTGTCCGACTTTCCAGAAAAAAAGGTCTCCTGGGAATAGGCGCGATAGAGGTTGTAGTAATACGATCCTTTTTCCGGATTGAGTTCGATGGCCCGCTGATAGGAAGCAATGGCCGACTGGATTTGCTTCTGGGCCAGATAGACGTTACCCAGATTGGAATAGGCTTCGCTCAAATTTGGATCGCGCTCGATGGCTCTCCGGTAAAAGTCCTCGGCTTGAGCGTAACGTCCCTGCTTCTTCTCGATTAGACCCAGGGTAAAGAGGGCCCCGGCGTCATCGGAACGGGAGAGCGACCAGGCCTTCAATTTCTCTTCTGTCCCTTTATCCCAGTTCTCATGGTGGGCCTCGTTCATCTCCAGAACAATATCCGATGCAGGCCCATTTAAAAAAGAGGAGGAGGTCCGGAGGAAGAAGGGCAGATAAACTAAAACGATCAGAAAGACAACGATGAATTGCCTCTCCCTTGCCGGCACATAGCCCCACAACAGAATGCACCAGAAGAGAATGGCCCAGGAAATATCCAGCCGCAGGAAGAATGGAATAAAAAGGACAAAGATCTTCAGGCCGTTGACGAAAAGACTGGAGATCTCCTGTGTCATATTTCTCCGGATGTCATAGAAATAGAGGGAGAAATATTTCCAGAGGACGACGATGCCGAAAATGATAAAAGCCATCAGAAGGGCGTTGGAGAGAATATAGAAGATGTGGTAAAAGAGGGTCAGAGAAGCGGGATAATTGTTGAATTTCGCCCTGTACCCCTTAAGGATTTCAGGAAGAACCCCATTGAGTTGAAACGGTTTGCTTTGGAACCGGGTTCGGGCTAATTCGAAGTAGGGCTGGGGAATATCGGGCGAGAGTTTGCTGGCATAGGTCGCCAGCTCAATGGCTCGATTGAGGTCGCCTGTTTCTCTTGCCTGTGTAGCCTGCCTGGTCAGCAATAAAGAAAGTGTGGAAAGATTCCGGATCCCCTTGTCCAATTTCATCTGGTAGAGCTGTTCCAGATCCTTCTTGTCTAATGAAAGAGGTTTTCTTTCCGCTATCTTCGATCGAATCAACCCAACCCCTTTGAGATCCAGGGACTGTTCAACCGAAGAGGAACTCTCTGCGGAGAAGAATTCTTTTGATAACGGAAGGGTCTCCTTTCGGGTGAGAAACCCCAGGTAATAAAGCAGGGAAAGGATAATGATAAGAAAGAGCAATAAGGTCTTTTTCAAGGCAATTCCCTCCCCTTTCTACCCCCGTGAGAAACCCCCATTTACAGGATGAGTTAAGTTAAACCTTTTTAATATCATCCAGAAGAGGCGGGGAAAAAAGTTTGGTTCTTTCGTAAAAAAGTTGAAATGGTTGCGCTAACCTCTAAAAGTTCTTTGATAACAGTCAGATAAAAAAGTACATCGGATTTTAGCCGTATCTGGTATGGTTTAGCTGCGAAACAAAACCTTACCGGAGGCAAAACCCGATGCAGTTAAACACTATCACAGAATTACTCAACATACCAAACTTTAAAGTTACCCACATGATAAAGAACACGAACGATAGCCTTCACGTGATGCTCGATCAGATGGAGGCGACCCCTGCGGTCTGCTCAGGCTGTGGGAATATTCACCATGATTCGGTTCACAGTAGAGGGTTCATTG
>Ga0209835_1000428_pt1 | contig 28210 bp, 18 predicted proteins | sample LakKivwa52mmetaG_FD_184138 | JGI IMG/M metagenome (GOLD analysis project Ga0209835, IMG submission 184138) | Anoxic lake water microbial communities from Lake Kivu, Rwanda to study Microbial Dark Matter (Phase II) - Lake Kivu water 52m metaG... | ecosystem: Environmental > Aquatic > Freshwater >... | reverse complement strand
GGTCAATATCCGCCGGATTGGCAGCAAATCTCAATTTAATTCACAGTAAATTGATTCTCCAAAATCCCCGTCTTAGGGGGTCAGCTTTGTCCGGTTTATCCACCTTGGCGAACTCTTTATCTACAAAGATGGCACCGAAATATTCCGATGCAAAACTCTTGAGCTTCCTTGGCGAAACAACGAAAAACAAACGAGTTGCATTCCTGCAGGCAAGTACAAGGTTGTAAAACGTTTCAGCGAAAAATACAAAGATCATTTTCACCTCACTGATGTGCCGGGGCGCTCGATGATTTTGATTCACAGCGGCAATTATCACACCCACACGCTGGGTTGCATCCTGGTTGGATCATCTCACACCGACATCAATGCAGATGGCCATCTCGACGTGGTACAAAGCGGACCGACTCTTCAGAAGTTAAACCAGATTCTGCCTGCAGGATTTGAGTTACTGGTTCAGGAGAAGTAAGGTTATTGGGCAATCAACAACGGGCTATCAATGTCTGGCAATCAGCACCGGTAGGTAAAACATTGATAATGTTTACTTTCCGCGTCCCTGTATAATGATCAGTACGGTGTAGAACATGATTTTGAAATCCATTGCCAGCGACATATTTTCGACATAAAGAATGTCATACTTGAGGCGTTGAATCATCTCTTCGACCGTAGATGCGTAGCCAAATTTGACTTGACCCCACGAAGTTATTCCGGGTTTTACCTTAAATAACATCCGGTAGTGTGGGGCTTTTTCGATAATCTGATCAATAAAATATTGCCTTTCAGGACGATAGCCCACCAGCGACATGTCACCTTTTAACACCGTGAAAAACTGAGGTATCTCATCAAGCCTGAGCTTGCGCATCAGAAGCCCAAAAGGTGTGATCCTGCTGTCATTTTTAGAGGAGAGTCGCGGTACATCTTTCTCGGCGCCAACATACATTGATCTGAATTTTGGGATCATAAAAGGTCTCCCATGTAAACCTATACGCTCCTGCTGATAAAAGACCTGGCCTTTGGACGAGAGCTTCACCCCGATAATCAGAAATGCATAGAGCGGTATCAGAATGATGATGGCAATCAGCGACGCAACGACATCTATTAGCCGTTTGAGTGACTCCTGCCAGGGCGGCAGCAGTGTCGGCGAAATCTGAATTAGCGGCTCAGTAAAGATGGAGGTGGTTTTCACTTTGCCAAGCATGTAATCCTGCATTCCGGGCGACAATTTTATAATGGCATCTGTTACCTCAACTACAGTGAGAATCTTATCCATGAGTTTGCTCTCAGTGCGCTCGACTGCAATGATGATCTCTTCGACTTTGTACTTTTGAATCAAATCCGAAAGCATTTTGTAGGATCCAAGATTTGGTAAATGTGCCGACAGAGGGTAATGATCAGATTCCCTGACGCTTACAAATCCTATAAACTTATTCCCGGATGAAGGAAACTGCTTGTCCAACGCCTGATGCAATTCTACAGCATTTTGACCGCCCCCGACTATGATTGTATTGAATCCAATGATTTTGCGGTGTATTCTTTTTACAGTCTTTGTGGTTATGTACAACCTCGCACCAGAAGTAAAAACAAACTGGAATGCAAAAAGTACGAGAAAAGATTCGTAATGACTTGTATGCGAAATCATTACATCATCAAGCAAAAGGGTAAAGTAAAGAATAAGAACCCCGATGAAACATGTGGAAAAGGTAATGGCCATTTCCCGGATCCGGGTTTTCCGATAAACATTGCGATAAGAACCGGCGATGATGTAAAGTATGATCCAGAAAAACGGAACCACCGACATTCCAAGATACAATTTACCATCCCCGAAAATTTCCCATAAGTTACTGAATACCTCTGGGTTAACTACGTACTTCCTGTAGCTGAAGAATAGCAACCATGTAACAACGGCTGCGATCCAATCCGCAAAAAGATATTTAGCTAACTGCAAAGTGTTGTTCATTATCCAATCGAATTATCTGTAAATCAATTTGATATTATCCAGAAAAATAGTAGCGGTATCCACTCCTGTTGGTAGAGCAGTTCTGAAAAAAATTTTGAAATCCACCGCATCCTGGCTTTCGGTTAACTTCTCGGTAAGATTGAGATAAATTTTATTCCATTCGGACTGAGGATTAAGGTAAATCACCTCTTTCTTCAAAATTTGAGTGGAAGATTGCGAAAAAATCCCAACCGTAAAATAGTAATCGTTTTTGTAATTCATTTCCAGGAAAACGGGTTTTCCGTTGACTGGCAGCATGTAAGCTTCAAAAGTGGCAGCTTCAAAGACGTCTTTTTGCCTGTTAAGTGCAACCATTCCGGAATAAGACCCTTCGAATGCCATTTCAGGCGAAGATTTTACCACAGCCACATCGGAAGTCAACCGGGCAGTATCCAGCGAAATGACATCCAGCTCGAAGTCTTCCAACCAAACAAATACGGTCTGAGAGCGATACGTGGTGCCGGCATTAACGGTAATTGTGCTATCCGGAACAAAATTAAACTGCTCGATTATCAGAGGTTCAAAGAAGGGATTGTTAGCGCGTGTCGTTTTTATCCCGTTAAGCTTGATCCCTGCCTCCAACCGAAGTTTACCTGATCCATCCTTCAAAACTGACACCAGGGCAGGCAATTCATATACGCCAATTGTCTGATCGTCAGCAAAAACCCACACGTCAGTGATCTTATGAGAGTTAGAGCCTTGAGTGGAATAACTGGTAGACAGGCTAAACTGATCCACTTTGATGAACGACGGAATACCAGGCTGCAGGCTTTCCTCCTGGCAGGAACTGAGCAACATAATCGCTGACAAAAAACCTAAGATGGTAGCTTTATTCAGTAGAGAGGTGTACAAAATGATTCTGATTATGAAAGATGTTATCTTTTAAAAAGATGAAATATCCGGTGAAATGGTGGCCTGGTATTGAATTAGCAAGAGATTTTTTCCAGAATTTTGTAAGCGACATCCAATGCTTTGTAGCCATCGTAAATGGTAACAGGAGGGGCAATATTGAGCTGTAGGGCATCAGCAAAACTCTCTAACTCCTTCATTATGGCATTATTAGGGACAATTTCAGGCTTGTCGAGGATGATTTCTTTTTTGCCTTTTCCGGTTCCGAGGTCAATAACCATGGCAAATGGGTCGTCAGGTTCGGTGTCAATATCTCTCATCCTTACAATTTCGATGTCCTTTTTCAGGAAATCTACTGCAATGTAGGCGTCGCGTTGAAAAAATCTCGACTTGCGCATGTTTTTCAAAGAAATACGACTTGCAGTAAGATTGGCAACGCAGCCGTTGTCGAACTCAATACGTGCGTTGGCAATATCAGGTGTGTCGCTCACGATGGCGACACCGCTGGCATTGATTTTTCTGACTTCAGCATTTACTACGCTGAGCACGATATCAATATCATGAATCATCAGGTCAAGCACAACAGGTACGTCGGTTCCCCGTGGGTTAAACTGAGCAAGCCTGTGTGTTTCGATAAACATCGGGTTTTTGATCAGACTTCTTGCAGCCAGGAATGCAGGATTAAAACGCTCCACATGACCAACCTGCACTTTAACTCCGGCTTCGCCGGCCAGCTCGATCAGCTCATGAGCTTCATCCAGCGTAGTAACCACTGGTTTCTCGATAAAAACATGCTTCGACTTTTTGATGGCCTCCGATGCACATTCAAAATGCGAAATTGTCGGGGTTACGATATCCACAACATCAACAGCATCAATCAGATCGTGAATATTGCTGAAGCTTTTCAGGTTAAACTCTGCTGCAACCGCATCAGCAGTGGCCTGATTAGGATCATAAAAACCAACCAGTTGGTATTTGTCCAACTGTGCGATACATTTCAGGTGAATTTTGCCGAGGTGACCGGCGCCAAGAACTCCAATTTTTAACATAGTCAAATTTTTGGCAAAAATAAGGGATTTATGCATGCCAAAAGCGTATTTTCGCAGTCTGCAGGCTCAACAGGATTTATCAAAATCAAACAATGGAACAGACAGACAGCTACAAGCACAGGGGATTGCGGCAGCAGTTGGTTAACGGATTAAGAATCAAAGGGATTACTGACGAAAAAGTACTAGAGGCTATGATGATAGTCCCTCGGCATTTATTCATGGATTCTTCGTTTCTGGAATATGCCTACCAGGACAAAGCCTTCCCCATCGGCTCCGGTCAAACCATTTCGCAACCCTTCACGGTGGCCTTTCAGTCTGAATTACTCAGGATTGAACCCGGTCTGACAGTGCTTGAAATCGGCACAGGCTCAGGATATCAAGCCTCCGTACTTTATGAAATGGGGGCTAAAGTTTACTCCATTGAGAGGCAATACAATCTCTATAAAAAAGTAAAACTGTTTTTCGAGCGGTACAACTATAAAATAAAGGTTTTTCACAGGGATGGCTATGAAGGGCTTTCCACCTTCGCACCTTTCGACAGAATCATTATAACAGCGGCAATACCACTAATACCGGAGGTTTTGAAAAGGCAAATCAGAATTGGTGGAATATTGGTGGCGCCGGTTGGTCATCACGGGCATCAAACCATGACCCGGCTGATTAAGACCGGGGAAGATGATTTTGTTGTGGAAACCCATGGCGGATTTGTGTTCGTCCCGATGCTGCCAGGAAAAGCCACCGACTAATCGAACCGCCCTACCTTAATCACTCCCTTGATTTTCAGCAGTTTCTGCCGCAGATAGCCCAGATGTTCAACATCCCGGACCTGCACCTTTATCAAACCTTCAAAACTCGATCCCAACGACTGAAAGCTGATACTTTTCATGTTCACTTTCAGATCTTCGCTGATGGCTTTGGTGATGTCGTTTACCAATCCGACCCTGTCCATTCCGACAATCCGGAGATTGGTGATGAAAAACTTCATAGCTTTCGATTCTTTCCAACGTGCTTTTATCATTCTGTAAGGATATCGGTTAATCATTTGTTCGGCATTAGGGCAATCTAACCGGTGAATTTTAATTCCCTGATTTACAGTAACAAATCCAAAAATCCGGTCACCGGCAATGGGGTTACAGCATTTTGCAAGGCTGTAGTTGAGGTTTGTAACACCCGATTCGATGGTGATAAAACCCTGATCTTTCTCGCTCTGGCTTTCGATCAGCTCATCTATATCAAATGTTTTTTCTTCTTTCCCAATTCTCTCCTCGATCTCCTCAGTAGTTTTAAAAATAGCCTTAACATCCTGAAGATCAATTTTTTCAGTGGCAATATTGAAATAGAGGTCAACTGGCTTCTTGAATCCGTAAAACTTCAGAACTTTGGTCAGTTCGCGTTCGTTTAGATCAATTTTCCAGTTTTTAAATTTTCGGTAGAGGATATCTTTACCTACCTCTGCTTCTTTGAACTTCTCTTCCCTGAGTGAGCGGGCGATGCGATTTTTGGCCTTCGAAGTAACCACGATGTTCAGCCAGTCGGGATGCGGGCGCTGGCTTTTGGTGGTGATAATCTCCACCTGGTCGCCATTCTTCAGCTGATAACGGATAGGATGTATTTTGCCGTTGATTTTGCCGCCAATGCATTTGGAGCCCACATCGGTATGAATATCGAATGCGAAATCGAGAATGGTGGCGCCATTTTTCAGCTCTCTCAGATCGCCGTTGGGGGTAAATACGTAAATGTTGTTGCTTGAAATGTCAATCCTGGCCGACTTCAGCTCTCCCAATCCCTGAGCGCCAATGGTTTCGATCATATTCCTGACGTCTACCATCCAGTGGTCAATATTTTTCCCATAGGCCGATTCCTTGTATTTCCAGTGGGCTGCACTCCCTTTTTCAGCCTCAGTGTCCATTCGTTTGGTTCTGATTTGCACTTCAACCCAACGGTTATCGGGGCCAAGCACTGTAGTGTGCAACGATTCATACCCACTTACTTTTGGCGTGGTAATCCAATCCCTGAGTCGCTTTGGATTTGGCTGATAAATATTGGTAATCAGCGAGTAAGTTTGCCAACAGGCAGTCTTTTCGCGATTGAGTAGCTCGAGGAATCGCTTACGGCGGCATTCAAATTTTTTGATTTCCTGGTTTCTGATCTCCTCCAGTATCAACTGATCTTCCTCATTTTCGGCCAGAGGTAACTTTTTATTTCCGTTGGATGAGCCTGAGTCCTCCTTTTCTTTAACTCTCCGGCGTTTCAGGTTTCGTGGATCTCCGGTTTTTTCCAGATCAGTGATGAAATTTTCGACAAATTCCTCGTCTTGTGGGGTCAAAACCTCAGTAAGTATGACCCGGACTGCAAAAAGGTCGTACACCTGATCAAGCTGCACATTTTGCGTCTCCATCTTTTTTTTGATCGAGGAGATGGATTTTGCCCTGCTCTTGATCTCATATTTCAAATTGGCACTATTAAGCTGATCTGTAATTGGTTGGATAAATTTTCTAATAAAATTCTCCTGCTGCTCGCGGGTTTCATTCAGCCTCGACTCAATTTGAGCATACTCAGCCGGTGAAGTATATCGAAATGTGAGATCTTCAAACTGTGCCTTGATGTCGTAAAGTCCCATGCGGTGCGCTATGGGCGTGTAAAGGTACTGAACATCGTTGAGAAAATTCTTCTTCTGAACTTCGGGCAGCGAATCAAAATGACGGAGGTCGTGCAGTCTGTGTGCCATTTTAATAAATATGATGCGCACATCATCAATCATACTCAAAAACAGACTGCGAAAGTTTTCCGACTGCAGTTTCACTTTTTCGGAACTGAAGACCGATAGTTTCTTGAATCCTTTGACAATGGTAGCGACGTCCTTTCCGAACTGTGCTTCAATCTGAGAGATATTCTCGTCAGGCGAGCTGATTACATCATGCAGTATCGCAGCGATTACTGAACTTGTATGCAACCCGATTTCGGTGTAAACAATTTTAGCGATCGAAAGGCTATGCTCCAAAAGTAATTCGCCGGAGGGTTTTCGTTTGTCTTCGTAAAGACGACCAGCAAAACTGAACGCGGCATCCAATTTCTTTAAATCCTGTTCTGAAAAGGTCACACAGGATTGCTTCAGTTCCTCGAATTGTTTCTCAATTTCAGCTATTTCTGTTTCTTTTATCATTAATTTGGTCCGGATTTCAATGATTCAGGTTTTTTAGTTAAATGCCGGCTTACTATGGTATCACTCCTTTAAACGGAGTTAAGCGGTGGTAAGTATCATTCCAGCTATCTTTAACATTTTGTTAAAATTCGAAAAACGAAACACCCGGCTCAAGTTTGGCCGGGTGCTTCAAAATTCGTTTTTGTGATAATGAAACTCTATTTCTCGTCCGGCTTGTTTTTTGGTTTTGAATGTTGCTCCGGAGCACCTGAAATGGAATCACGCATCCGGGTATCGGCTTTGATATTTTCGAACTTATAATAGTCCATTATCCCCAAGTTCCCGTTTTTAAACGCTTCGGCGATGGCTTTCGGAATTTCGGCTTCAGCCTGAATAACGTTAGCCCGGGCTTCCTGAGCGCGTGCTTTCATTTCCTGCTCGAGGGCAACAGCCATAGCACGACGCTCTTCGGCTTTTGCCTGCGCAATATTCTTGTCTGCATTGGCCTGATCCATCTGAAGAACTGCACCGATATTTTTCCCCACATCAATGTCAGCTATATCGATGGAGAGAATCTCGAATGCTGTTCCGGAATCGAGCCCTTTATCGAGGACCACTTTGGAGATTGAATCCGGGTTTTCGAGAACGCTTTTGTGTGAAGCAGCAGAACCGATGGCCGAAACGACTCCTTCGCCGACCCTGGCAATAACGGTGTCTTCGCCGGCGCCACCCACTAACTGACGGATATTGGCACGAACGGTAACCCTCGCTTTTGCAATCAGCTGGATGCCATCCTTTGCAACTGCCGCTACCGGCGGGGTGTTGATTACCTTGGGATTAACCGACATTTGCACAGCTTCAAAAACATCGCGACCAGCGAGGTCAATGGCTGTGGCAGATTTAAAATCGAGGTTCATGTTTGCTTTGTCGGCAGAAATCAGCGCATTGATCACCGATTTAAGTCTACCTCCGGCCAGGTAATGGGCTTCAAGGTCGTTACGGTTGAGTTTCAGGCCTGCTTTTGTTGCAGCAATCAGGCTGTTGACAATGATTGATGGTGGAATTTTTCTCCAGCGCATTAAAACCAACTGCAGGAGCGAAATCCTGACTCCCGAAACGAGTGCTGAAAACCACAGCCCAACAGGTACAAAGTAAAAGATGATCCATAAACCAAATAGCGATGCTACGCCAATGGCAATAATAACTAATGCATTTCCTTCCATAATTCTATGTGTTTGATTTTACTAAAATTTTTGTTCCGTCAATTTTTACAACTGTCACCTCAGTTCCCTGGTCAATCAGCTCACCTGTGGAGGTTACTTCGAAATACTTGTCGTTAATCAGAGCTTTCCCCATCGGAGCCAGCCTCGATATGGTTTTACCTGTGTCACCGACATTCACAGAACCCTCCTCCACAACATTTGCCCTGCTGTCGATGGATGTATGCAGCATCACTTTATTCCAGGTTTTAGAACGAAGTGATAGATATAGCGTACCTACTGTCAGCAGAATGGTTGAAGCCAGAACCAGGTGACCAGCAGGAGATCCGTGAACGGCATAACTTTGCCAGATTCCGACAGCAATAAGAATAAACCCTACAACGCCAACAACCGTAGTGCCCGGAATGACCAAAACTTCCAGAACGAGGAAGAGCAGACCTACGATTATGAGAACAAGAATTATTGTCCAGGACATGAGTTTATGATTTATTTGATTGAAACGGTGAGACCACGATTGGTCATTTCTGTGGAGATGGGAATGAGCTCTTCCAGATCACCAGCTTTTACCGGGCATTTCCCGTTAAAATGCGCAATTAGCGTGCATTGCTCCGCTGTAAGTGGGTCATGCTCGCAAACCTCGATCAGGGTTTCGATTACAAAATCAAATGAGTTGACTTCATCATTGTAAAGAATAAGCTCTCGCTGCTCAGTGAGTTGTTCTTCCCATTGATCCGATGATTTAGTACGTTCTTTAACCATGTTTTTACTCGGGTTTGAGGCAGCAATATTAGTGAAAATTAAATTATTACAGAATAACTGTCCAGAATAAATTTGTAATGGACTTAATTTCATTGAATTATTTTTGCAACGCAATGGGAACAAATCATTTCGACAGCCTGATTCAACATTTGGAAAACAGCCTTAAACTTCCTTTGCCAGGTGTGAAAGCCCAGTTTCGGATGGTTCCTCCGACGCGACCGGAGTACCCTCCACTGGATTTTTCTAAGGTGAAATATGGAGCTGTGCTTGCTTTGCTTTCTCCCGACAACGAGCATTCAAGGATTACTTTCATCCTTCGCCAGAATTACAATGGGGTTCACAGCGGACAAATTTCGTTTCCAGGCGGTGGCTTCGAAGAGCGTGACGAAAATTTTGAAAAAACCGCTATCAGAGAGACTTTTGAAGAAATTGGCATCCCGGAAAATGAAATTAAAATAGTGGGTGCGTTGAGTCAGCTCTATATCCCGCCAAGCAATTTTCTGGTGCAGCCTTATGTGGGATTTATCCCGGAAAAACCTGTTTATAATCCTGATACAAAAGAGGTTAAAGAGGTATTCGACCTTTCGGTTGAAGAACTTCTGGATGAAAAATCTTTCCAGGTTAAACCCATTCAAACCAAAACCAAATTAATTGAGGTTCCCTGTTTTATAGCCCAAAACAGGATGATTTGGGGAGCTACTGCTATGATCCTGAATGAATTGCTCGAATTAATTAATACCTCAGCAATTTCCTGAGCGAAAAGCATCGCGGAATTTGGAAAATAAAACCGAAAGGTGGCCAAATGGCTAATCCAGTACCCTGATTTCGCTGGTAATTTCGGCCGATTTTCCAAGCATGAAAGATACTCCGCAATAGCGCTCCTGCGACAAATTGACCGCTTTCTCCAGTTTATCCATTGGCAGGTCTTTTCCCCGAAACTGGTATTCGATGTGGATTTTGTGGTAAAACGTAGGATGCTCGGTTGTAACTTCGGCAGAAACAACAATATTGAAAAATTCCGGCTCAACACGCATCTTTTTCAAAATCGAGATTACATCCATTCCTGTGCAACCTCCAAGACCGGCCAGCAGTAAAGGTTTTGGCCTGGGGCCTTTGTTGGTTCCGCCAACTTTCTCGTCGGCATCAATCATAAATTTGTGGCCATTCACATCCACTTCAAACGACATACCTTCATCGAAGGTCACTTCAGCATATTTTTGCATAGTCTCAAATTTTCGGCAAAAGTACATCTTTTATAGTGATACTAATGCGCTTTATGTTTGTTTAACATTTTCATCGTGGCTATCCTAACGGGTAATTTTCAGATGGGTATAAAATTTTAGCCATTACCTTTGCACCTTGGAAGGTTTCAGCAATCGTTTGACCATCCAAAAGGCAATCAGAGTTTATGTCTAATGAAGATAGGAATTTTAGGTTCACGCGGAATCCCCAACCATTACGGAGGTTTTGAACAGTTTGTTTCAGTGCTGGCTCCCATGTTGGTAAGTTACGGAGAAGAGGTGTGGGTTTACAATTCCCACAATCACCCTTTTTCTGGTAAAAGGTGGAACGGAGTAAACATCATTCATCGCTATGACCCTGAATATCTGATAGGTACAGCCGGCCAGTTTGTTTACGATCTGAATTGTATTCTGGACAGCCGCAGAAGGAACTTTGATGTCCTGCTGCAGTTGGGCTACACATCTGGCTCTGTTTGGCATAGGTTTCTTCCAAAGAAATCTAAAATTATCACCAACATGGATGGAATGGAGTGGCATCGGAGCAAATACTCAAGTCCTGTAAAGAAATTCCTAAGGTTGGCTGAAAAACTTGCCATCAACTCCAGTCATTATTTAGTAGCTGATGCTCAGCCTATTGCAGACTATATCTCAATGTCTTATCGAAGAGATTCCACTTTTATTGCCTATGGCGCCGGGATTCCTGAGAATTTGTCAATTCCAGGTGATTTTGAGCCAGGTGGCTATTATCTTCTGGTTGCGCGGCTGCATCCCGATAACCACATCGAAGAGATTATTAAAGGTGTGCTGCTTTCAGAAAATACTTTCCCGTTAGTGGTTGTGGGTGCTACAGAGAGGGGTTTTGGAAGAAAAATCAAGGAAAAGTACCAGCACATCGAGAGGATAAAATTTTTGGGTCAGGTGTTTGACCAGGACAGGCTTAACAGCCTGCGGGCGCATTGTCGGCTCTACTTTCATGGCCATTCTGCAGGAGGAACTAATCCCTCACTTCTCGAAGCTATGGCAGCCGGCGCTTTGATCTGTGCACACGATAATCCGTTTAACCGGTCGGTACTTGGCGACAATGCACTGTATTTCAACAACCTTCGTGATATTGCTAATGCTGTTGATAATGAAATTGATCCATCGAACCGTAATCAATTCATAAACAACAATTTAGAAAAGATCAGAACAAATTACAACTGGGAGTTAATTGTTAAGTCGTACCATGCACTTTTCAAGCACTCACTTTCGAATTCAAACTATTGATTGTGAGTTGAATAACTGCTATTTTTTGAAAACAAAATAGACTGCGAGTACAAGGAAAAAAAATCCAATTAGGTGATTCCATTTAAACGACTCATTTTTAAAAACGAGCAATGTGAAGATCATGAACACAACCAGGGTGATAACCTCCTGAATTACCTTGAGTTCAACCAGGCTGAAAGGCCCTCCGTTACCCCGGAAACCAATCCGGTTTGCAGGAACCTGGAAGATGTATTCAAAAAACGCTATTCCCCAGGATATCAATATTATAGCAAACAAACCCAGCGATTCGAACCATTTGAACTCTCTCATTTTCAAATGGCCATACCAGGCTAATGTCATAAATGCATTGGAAAGTATCAGCAGGCCAATTGTGTAAAATATCTTCATCGCTCTTATTTTAAATCTGCAGCAAAATTACCATTTGTGAATGATGCCGGTAATTAAAATCCACTACATTTGCAACCGCAAACGGTGATCATTGCTTTGAACTCAAAGCTCGATCGTAATAGGGAATCCCGTGAAAATCGGGAACAGTACCCGCTGCTGTAAGCTCTTTACAACTCCGGCAACCTTAATGCCACTGTTTCGGAAGAAGGAATGGGAAGGCCGCCAAGGAGGGAGCAAGTCAGAAGACCTGCCGTTGCAAACGAATCAAGGCTTTCGGGATAAAGGCTTAGGATAAAGGATACACATCTGTTTATTCCAGGTTATTTCTTGAAAGTTTTAAGATTGATCAAAACAGTTCAATATCAATTGTTTAATCTTAAAACTGTAACGATGAAAAAGGTTGACAGGATTCACCGGATCGGAAGAAAAGTCAAAAGAGCCACTTTTGGTATTAACTTCTATCTAATTGTTTTACAATTAATTGCAAATTTTTCATCAAACCACGGTTTAATCCCCCGACCCAAATCTCTCCCTGAGCTTTTGATTTGTAGATCGCAATGTGTAATTTTTAATTTCCCCCAATCTAACTCGAAATAGTTATCAAAGCGCTGGTTATCATATCATTAACTCTTGCTATGAGCTTAAACGCAATAGGACAGGATATTTTCGATACCCTCGATTTGCAGGGGATTGAAATCTTTAGCCAGCGCTACGAGAAGCTTTTACCTCAAAAACTGGTTACCGTGGATTCGGTCGTCCTTGCCGAGTATTTCGCATCCAACCTTGCAGATCTGATCGCCGGCGCCACACCGCTTTTTGTAAAAAGTTACTCGCCCGGCGGCCTGGCATCGGTTAGTTTCAGGGGGACTGCAGCATCGCATACACATCTGATCTGGAATGGCATCAATCTGAACTCTCCCATGTCAGGGCAAACAGACCTCTCGCTTATCCCGATATTTTTTATTGACAGAGTGAGCATTTCAGGTGGAACCTCAGCAAGCAGCACGGCGCTTGCAGGTTTGGGTGGAAATATTATCATGAAAACCGAAGCCGATTTTCATAACAAGCTTGCAATTGATCTGGCTCAGGAAATTGGGAGTTTTGAAACTTTCCGGACTTTTGGCAAAGTCAACCTGGGTAACCGAATTTTTCAATCCTCGACGAGGTTTCTGATGGCAAATTCAGAAAACCATTTCTCTTACCCCGACAATTCGGTCAGCGCGGAGAATCCACCCATGAAAACCCGCTCTGGTGCATCTTACCATCAAAAAGGGCTACTTCAGGAATTCAACTTTAGCGCAGGATTGCATTCGATCCTTTATGCAAAACTCTGGATGCAGGATGACCGGCGTGGAATACCTTCAAATATCGTGGCAAATAATATCCCTGAAAACGAGGAACTTAATGATCAGTCAGTCAGATTTATACTGGGTTTTGAAAGGAAAAACCATAATTCAGGACTTATCATTCAAACCAGCATGCTCAACAGTCTGATGAATTATCAAAACATCCTTGCAGGCATCAATACCGATAACCGCATCAGTTCGTCCTGCAATTTTGTTAATTACTCTTTTCAGGGTATTAAAAACCTGAGTCTGGCGGCTGGTGGTGGAATTAATTATCACAAGGCAACTTCAGAGAATTATGAAAAAACTCAAACACGGCAAGAATTAAATATCAATGGGTCAATTAATTACAATTTAGAAGATAAACTTGTACTACAATTGAGCATGAGGCAGGATTTTATAGACCAGAATTTTGCTCCCTTCATTCCATCTTTTGGATTCAGTTACCGGATCAGGAAAGCCTCGCCATTTCTGCTAAAAGGATCAGCGTCGAGGGCATTTAAATCACCCTCACTTAACGATTTGTACTGGGTTCCGGGCGGAAATCCTGACCTCACCGAAGAGAGGGGTAAAAACTATGAACTTGGTGTAAGTTTCAGTAAATCAATAAAAAACACTTTAGTAACAGCCTCAATAACAGGTTTTTATGCTGACATCATCAATTGGATTACCTGGCAACCTGATACCTTGTTCAGTTACTGGCGGCCATTCAACCTCAGGCATGTTGTGAGCCGGGGATTGGAATTTGATGGGAATCTGGCTTCAACCATTGACCAGGTTTCATGGAACTATCAGTTAAAATCAACATTTACACTTGCCGAAAACATTGCCGGGTCTACAAATGATGAATTTTCAGATAGAAGGCAACTGGTTTATATGCCAGGCATTGTCGTCAATCAATCCATCAGGATAACCTGGAAGGGTTTTTCGGGCAACTACACGCTTAACCACACCGGCAAAAGGTACACCACAACTGACAACTCGCGCTATTTGCCCGGTTATTTGGTTCAGGACATCGCTTTGTCCAAAACCATTTTATTGTCCAGATCTGCATTTCGCATGCAACTGAATGTGAACAACCTGGCTAATAAATATTACCAGGTGATTGCCTGGCAACCTATGCCCGGGCGCAACTTCAGTTTCTCGCTTCAATACAGGTTCAGCAAATAATACTTTTTGAAGTTATACTAATGAATTTCAATATTTTATCAATGAAGAATTCTACTTTTAAACAACGAAATCGTGTTGTTTTCAGACTGGTTTTAATCCTTTTTGCTGGCACTTTGCTTGGGTCTTGTGAAGATGAATTTGGTGAGGTGAACAAAACCAAGAGCATGTTTCAGGATGGTACCGGCGTTTTCATCATCAATGAAGGGAATTATGGCGCCGGTAATGGCTCGCTGTCATTTCTTAATTTCGACAGCCTGAAAATCTACAACGGCGTTTTCCAAACGGCCAACAACCGCCCGCTGGGGGATGTTCCCTACTCGATGACCATCATGAATGATAAAGCCTGGGTGGTTGTGAATAATTCCGGAAAAATTGAGATTATTAACCTGACCGACATGAAATCTACCGATACATTGGCGGGGTTTATTTCGCCCAGGTATGTGCTTCCGGTAAGCGGGCAAAAGGTATACATCAGCGATTTCTACAGCGATAAAGTCGCTGTGGTAAACCCGCAGACACTCCAGATCACCCGGCAAATTCCGGTAGGAAGATGCTCGGAACAAATGCTCTTAGCCGAAAACAAGGTGTTTGTGGCTTTCTGGTCCAACTTCCCCTATCCCTCGCTGGAAAACAACCAATTACTAATTATCAACGCAGAAACAGATGCCCTTTCAGATTCTATCCAGGTTGGTAAAGAACCTAATTCAATGGTTCTGGATAAAAACGGTAAGATCTGGGTACTTTGCAGCGGAGGTTTTATGGGCGTTGAATTCCCCACGCTCTGGCAGATAGATCCAAAATCTCATGAAATCCTGAAGAAACTTACCTTTCCTGACATTTACACCTCTCCCACCCACCTTTGTAAAAACCAGGCCGGGGATTCGCTCTTTTTTCTCAACCTGGATATATTTGGAATGCCCGTCAATGCTGCGAATCTGCCGGAAACACCCATCTTGCAGAGTGAAGGCAGATACTACTACAGCCTTGCCGTCGCTCCGGGGACTTCAGATATATTGTTAAGCGATGCAATTGATTATCAGCAACAAGGGATGATCTATCATTACTCGGCCAAAGGAACCTTGAAAGGCAGCTACAAGGCAGGTATCATTCCGGGAAATTTCTCCTTCAATTAAATGTGATAGCAGGAACCTCGCTGATACTTCCCAATCAAAAAACAACTCAAATCTGGCTGGAATTAACCTGAACAATGGAAACCTGGCAACGCAATTACCGTTGTCCTTAGTTTAAACAGCCTTCACTGTCTGACGTTTTATGTTCTTTTGCATCAGGAAATTTCCAAATCATCTATTTTTGGAATCAATTCTATGCCTAAAGCTGAACTTAGCATTATCATGCCGCTGTACAACAGCGAAAAATTCATAGCCGCAGCCGTCGAAAGCCTGCTCAGTCAGAGCTATGGCGATTTCGAGCTGATTATCGTAAATGATGGATCAACCGACGGCAGCCTGGATGTTTTAAGCCAGTTCAAAGACAAACGCATTAACGTTTTACATAACACATCCAACCAAGGGATTGTCTATTCGAGAAACAAAGGGCTGGCTGTGGCAACCGGCGCTTTCGTTGCTCCTTTCGATGCAGACGATATTGCCATGCCCGGCAAATTCAGGCTGCAGATTGATTTTCTTAAAAAAAATCCTCATTTTGGGATGGTTGGATCGTGGGTAAAAATAATTGATGAGCATGGAAATCTACTCAAAAAACGATGGAAACTGAATGCCAGACCAGAACAAATCTCTGCGATTCTTCTTTTCCGGAACTACTTTGTGCAATCCGCAGTTACGATGCGCCATGATGCCATTCCAAAACATGGATACCGCCCAGGTTACGACCTGGTTGAAGACTGGATGATGTGGCATGAAATAGCAGTCAGGTATCCAGTGTGGAACTTACCGCAATATCTTGTCAAATACCGCCTGCATGAACACGGAAATTCACAAAAAGATCAGGAATTACTACGTCAGAAGGACAAAATGATTTTTGATAGCCTCTTCCTGAAAATGGGAATCCAGCCGACCAATGAGGATTTTGAGCTTTACTACCTGATTAAAAACCAACAGCCTGTCATTCACCATAAATTAAAGGAGATTGAGGGATTACTGAGCAGAATTGCCGAAGAAAACTCCAAATCAGGGTTGTACGATCAAAAGCAATTGGTCAGGGTGCTTCAAAACAGGTGGCTGAAAGCCTGCTTCAAAACACGAAACAAAATCTACCGGGTTCCGTTTGACTTTTTATCGTCTGGTTTATTACACTTTTAACCTTGCCGGCAATGAGTAAAAAGCTGAAAGCTGATGTGTGTGTGATCGTGCCAAACTACAACAATGGCCGCTATCTCGATGAGTTTTTACAGAGTGTTCTAAACTCAACGGTTGAGCCTTCCATGCTCCTGATTGTTGATGATGGTTCCACTGATAACTCGGCTGAGGTTCTTGCAAAATATTCTTCCTTGAGCTATTTAAAGGTCATTTACCTGAAAACCAATCAAGGGCTTACATCCGCCTTAAACACCGCTCTCGACCATGCTCAGGCCAAATACATCATGCGCGCTGATCCTGATGATATTTTACATCCACGGAAGATTGAACTTCAGTATGATTTTTTAGAACTCCACCCTGAGATTGACATTTTGGGATGCAACGTTCTCTATTTTAATAACCTGCAAAAGAAAATCAACTCTTCAAACTTCCCGCTTTTGCATAAACATATTGTGAATGCTTACCGAAAAGGCGAACATGGCGTTCAGCATCCGACCATGATGATCAAGAGTGAAGTGTATCAAAGTTATCGTTACCAACCGCTTTTCCCGGGAGAGGATTACGAAATATTGGCTCGGATGGCCAACGATGGTCGTCGCTTTGCCAACCAGAAGGAAAAACTCTACTACATGAGAGTGCATTCCGGAAGTTCCACCAGCAACCTTCGATATTCAGGAATTGAGAATACTTTCATGTTCAGGGATAGGATTTTTGGAACAACAACCAGCAAGCTCCGAAAGAAAATCTATTATTACCATATTTCGTGCTACCGCAGATACCAAATCAGCCCAAATCTCTTCAAACGATGGTTAAGTATGCTTTGTGCAGTATTTTTGCATCCCTCAAAATTGTTTAAAAGAATTTTCAGCTATTAGTAATGACATACAATCCAACCAGTAAAATCAAAAAAAAAGGTAGCCAGGTCAGCAATCCGAACGACAGGCTTTTCGGTTTTTTTTCACTTATTATTTTCGTTTTTGTACCGATGATCTTTGTCTCCGGCACCCTCGATGGAGTTCAGCCGGTGCGGCTATTAGCCATCGGCCTGTTTTTAGCCATTTACGGAGGTCTGCTTTATCTGAGCGGCCGCATGAAAACGCTTCCGTTTAGTGTCTGGAACAACCCGCTGATTTGGCTGATGTTGGGTTACCTCATCATCACAATATGTTCGATAGCTTTTGCTCTGAATGTAAAGGAGACCTATTTCGACATTGCTAAGACACTCACATTTTTTGTTTTTACCCTCCTCCTTTCAGCACTGCTTTACCAAACCATTGATTGGGAAGATAAAATCATCAGATACATTGTCATTGCCACGTGTATTTCGGTTATTGTTGGAGTTTACCAGTTTTTCAAATTTGTGATTGGCGCCGAAACAGGCTTCCTTCCCGATGGCCGCCCCGTAATTTATGAGATAAAAGGACTGATGGCGCACAAAAATCAGTATTCCATCAATCTGATGCTAATGCTTCCGATGCTGGTGTATGGTGCTATTGCGTCCAAAAGCAAACTATGGCAGCGATTATCGCTGGTTTCGATGATTGCTGCTGGGGTAATGATTATCATTTTACAAACCCGTTCGGTGTGGACAGCACTTTTAGTCACCACCTCCATTATGGTTGTATTTTCCTTTTTCTTCTACTCCAATCTGGGCATAACACTGAAAACCAGAAAATTGCTGTTGGCATGTTTATTAGCGTTCATTGCTGTTCTTTTTTCCATCAGCATTTTTATTCCAACAAAAAACGAGTTTTCGGGGTTAGCACAGCTTAAATCTATAACCAACCCGGAGGCAGGTAATAATGAATACCGACTCAAAATCTGGAAAGTAACAACCGATATGATCGCCGACTACCCTGTTACAGGTGTTGGTGCGGGAAACTGGAAACTTTTTTCGGCAAATTACTACCAGGGTCACGATCTTGATTCAAATCAGCTTAACTGGATCAGACCTCACAACGATGTGCTTTGGGTTTTCGCAGAAAAAGGTATTGCAGGAATCCTGGTGTATCTCGGAATTTTCCTTGTTACCATGTATTACCTGATAGCTGCATTTTTTCGGACTAAATATCAAAAAACCAGGCTAATAGCCATGCTAATCGCCGGTGGGCTGATCGGCTACCATATCACCTCGCTTTTCTCATTTCCACTAGAAAGGATCAACCAGCAGATTTATCTGTACTTTTTCGCTGCGTCAGCAATTGTTCTGTTTCTTAAATCAAAAGAGGATGACCGGCTTGAAACGCCTCTGAAACAAAAGGTTCTGATAGCTATGCTAATTTCGCTGATTTTTCCAATCGTTTACAGCATCGCCATCATCAGATCGGATATCTGGCTTGCAAAAGCCCGTTTCTCCCTCGAAAAAGAGGCATGGAAAAATCTTATGTTTGAAGTAAATAACGCCGAAACCTGGGCAAGGAATCTTGATCCCGAAGCCAATCCACTCAACTGGTACAAGGGACTGGCCTATTCGGGCCTCAATGATAAAGAAAATGCCCTTGAATCCTACCACAAAGCTCTCCAGGCACATCCGACCAAAATTACTACACTACATAACATTGCCATCATCTACGCCAAACTACTGGATTATCAAAATGCGGAGCTTTATTTCCACAAAGCGCTGGATATTTTACCCACTTATTATGAATCGCTTGAAGGACTGGCAACCATTTACGCACAAAGCGGTGATTACCAAAAAGCTCTGCAGGCACTTCTAAAAATAAAGCCTGAAGAAAGAACTGAGGTTACCTTAAATAACCTTCAGGCATCAAGACGATTAATACTTAAGGAGCTAGTTGATGATGCTATTCAACTGCAGGAAACTGGAAATGAAACTGAAGCCTGGCAGAAACTCGACAGCGCAACACGTACTTTTGATCTACCAGACAGATTTCTATATTTTTTTGAGAAAGACCACGCTTCCCGCTTCGACACGGTAACCCATTTAAAAATCCTCAAATTAGTGCCTGCTGATAAAAGATCGGAAAGCTATCAGAATCGCATATTGGAGCTGCGGTCGGCCCTTTGATTCCCCAGGTAATTCTGACTGCTTAACCCATGGATTGAGTTAGTCCTATAAAATTCAATGCATCCATTCAGGGATTCGCAAGCAGAGTTATTGTGGTTACTTCATTTAAAGCGAAGATATTCAGTGTTTTACACAGCCTTGTTTGATAAATTCAGGACTTTCAGATTTCCACTCAATTCAAAATCAGTTTCTTTACCTCAACATCAGTTTCAGTAGCAATTTCAACCAAATAGATGCCACGGGGCATTTGAGTGATATCAAGTTGAAATTCTTTGGTATTCAACTGCTCATAAAATATTTCCTTCCCAAAAGAATTGAGTAGAGACAGGCTAAGCATCCGTTGATCAGAAGTTATAACAACCAGGTTATCAGCCGGGTTGGGGAATAAGGTTATCTGAGGCTTTTTGACCTGTAATTCATTGACCGCAATGGGGTCAAACACGGTTAAGGTTACCGGAATTTCGACCACAGGATTGACCGGGTCGTTGCTGTTTAACCAGATACTACCTTGATAATCGCCTGCTGGCAAATCAGTGGAATTGAATATTACCTCAATTTCCATTGACTGGCCTGGAGACAAAATGCCCGACAGGTGGTTTGCGGAAAGCCATTCTGATGTTGGAGCAGATCCCTGAAGATGTGCGGCAAGGTTCCAGTTCAGGTCATATCCGTATTGGTTCATGGTGGACCACCCACCATCAACAAAGATCATATCACCATATCCGGCAACGGCCGGACCAATATCAGCGCCAGCTGGATAAAGACCGTCGGCATGATAAACTTGGTAACCGATCCAGATATCTTCACCAGTTATGATTACTGGTGTGGTGAAATCCACAAGATGCCAGCTTTCGCCCTGTATATCAACCGGTTGTGAGTGAAGCGTGTCACCGGGTGAACTCATTGTTCCCTGACCATAGACCTTTGCATAAAGTTTGAACGGTTCATCAAAAACGTAGAACTCCATTCCAGTCAACTCCATTCCGGTGTATTGCGACATTACACCAGTAGGAAAAATTGCCGCAACCTGGAATGTGCCACCACCAGACAGGCCAAGGCTTTGATAATTTTCTCCATTATCGTATTTTATCACTTCATTCTCAGAATACATGTCTGAACTTACCGGAAGAATCCTTTTTATTGAGGAAAATTGATGATCCTTACCGATCACCTGTGGTGACCATGAACTGCTTCCTGATTGATTACTCCGGATGGTCAAAGATCTCACGTTGCTCCTGTTGACAACCAGCTCGAATTCTAATTCCTCATCACCCTGATTGGTTACCGTCAGGTACTTAGATGTTATCTGCGGAGGCTCTGGGTGTGTTTCTTCCAGAAAATCAGGATCCACTGTAATGACCGGGCCCATTGCCCCGGATATTTCGATCGCTAATGGACCTGCCGGCAAACTTTCTCCATTATCGTAGAGTGCAGTCACTTCATAGCTGTAAATCCCATTTGACAGGTCATAATCAGTGTACGAGACCTCTGTTATCAATCCGGTGTTAATTTGATAACCATCACGATAGACATTATAACCAATCAACTCATCTTCAGCAAAATCAAAAGCGAAGCCGGCAGGTCTTAAATCACCAGATACGACCCTATCATCAGTATGACTTATTATTAATTCCTGTTCAGGCAATGGGTAAGACAGCAGTGAATAATTCGTTGGTTCTTCCTGCAGATAAACTTTAATATTCCAGTTGTAATTGAGTCCCAGACTGGATAAATCATTCCATATGGATCCATCTGTAGATATCTTATCACCAAAGCCAACTATTGCCGGGCCATCATCACACCCGGCGGGATAATCACCTGCAGGATGATTAGTTATGGTGTAACCAACCCACAGTTCTGAGGAGGAATTGATATTTATCGGGGTCTGAACCAGGATTTCGTTCCATTGATTTTGAACAAGATTGGTCAATTGCTGTGAAATGAGCAACGTGCCGGCGTTTTCGCCTTTCCAGATCTTAAGAGTAAAAGAAGTATTGCCACTACTACGCGGGAAAATGCTCACTTTTCTGAGGCTCCAGTTTTCGTATGGTTGAAGATGTTGGGGCTCCCACCTTGCAGCCACTGAAAAAGTACCCCCGCTCACCAGCCCGATCCCGTCAAAATTATTTCCGTCATCCCAGCTCAGGTACTCTCCAACAGGCATTGAAGGAGCACTCCACTGAAGCAGCACATCATTTTCAATCACCGTTCCTGATAAGTTTCCGGGAGGTATTAACCCATTGCCTCCCACATTAAGCGATACAGGGACAATGGTAACCGGATTTGCGGGGTCGTTACTCGAAATGATCAGGTTCGCTTCATGAATGCCGGCGGGTAATTCCAGAGAGTTAAAGAACAGGTTAACCGCTTGTGTTTCATCTTGTCCTAATGCACCCGAAGAAACATCAACCTGAAGCCATTCAATAATAGGCGAATCCGTAACGTATCCGGCAAGGTTCCAATTCCGGTCAAAACCTAAAGCCGATAATGTATTCCACCCTTGCCCATCAATATTGATAAAATCACCAAGTCCGGCCGCGGCAGGTCCGTTATCAGTGCCGCAGGGGGCCTGACCCCCGCTGTGAAGAGCGCTGTATCCTATCCAAAGATCATTACCATCGAGCAAAATCGGGTATTGGAAGTCAATGAGGTTCCACGAATTCTGGCTAACATTAACAAGCTGCTCATAGATCAGGTTACCTGGATTAGTGGTTGTACCTGGACCATAAATCAAAACCTTGCATTCAATCGGCATGTTAGTAATATAAAATTCAACTTTATCCAGGTACCAGCCGGCATACTGAGCCATTGTGCCTGCCGGAAAAAATGCGGATGTTTCAATAGTTCCTGTTCCGGAAAGCCCCAGCGAACTACTGTTCATGCCATCATCATACCTGATTATTTCCTCGTCAATCCTTCTCTGTGGTTCATCATTTCCCGGAATGGATTTAAGGAAATTTCTGGTGGGTGTGGTTTTGGAATTGATCTCTATTTGAACGGTATACTCCAGGTCAATTTCTCCAAGGTTCGAAACTTCGATCTGTAAAGCGGATGTTTCCGGCGGGAAATAATGGGTTTCATTCACTTCACCCGGAGTGACAGAAACTTGTGGATCGCTGGCGGAAGGAAGGATCGTTGCTTCGACAATGTTTGAAGGATCAGACTCACCGTAGTCATATAATGCAGTTACAAAATAGGTGTAAGTCGCTGAAATCAGATTTTCATCCTGGTATTCGGTTGATGTTACCTCCTCTACAAATTCGGAATCCCTGTAGACTTTGTAACCGATTAAATCGTTCGCAGAATTATCAGAAGGAGCAAGCCATGTAAGCAAGACATCGTTTTCATTCACTTCTGCTTCAAGGTCGGTGGGAGGATTTAGTACGACATTTCCCACATTCAACGTTACCGGCACTTCGATCACAGGATTATTGATGTCGTTAGAATGGAATTTTATAAGCGCTTCATATAGTCCTAATGACAATTCTTCAGAAGAAAAAGTCAATGCGAAATTTCTGGTTTCGTTTGGATAAATGCTTTCCTCCATTGGAAATGCGCTTAACCAATTGATTATCCCTGACTGATCAACAAGAATACCGGCAATATTCCAGTTAAAATCAAATCCGTAGGATGTCATGGTTGCCCAAACCCCATTCAGTTTATTCATATCCCCATAACCAACTACTGCCGGACCGGCATCGAATCCGGCCGGGAAATCCGACCCGGTAAACTGGCCAACTTCATACCCGATCCATAGATCTTCTCCGGTAATTGGGACTCCTTCACCGAGGGTAAAAGTGGTCCATGACTGGTAAGGGATACCGTTGCTAACCTGCTGTTCATAAATCAACTCACCAGGTTCAGACGGGGTACCAGGCCCGTAAACTTTAATTTTTAAGAAAAAGGGTATGTCCCATAAAAAAACCTGCATTTGGGTTAAGATCATTCCGGTGTAACTGGCCATGGTGGATGCCGGAAAGTAGGCAGCAGCTTCGAAGGTATCAGCAGGATCATCAATACCAATAGCGCCGTAATTCTCACCATCGTCATACCTTATTACTGCCTCATCTTTGGTTGCAGGCGCAACAATTGAAGGTGCAAGCCTAACAGCATGCCAGTAATTATTTTCTTGTGTGATGGGTGCAATAGTCCTTTTAGCTTCAACAACCTCCTTGAGCTGATCTAATGAAGTTTCTTCGGAAGGAAAAGGTGTGATGTCAAGATTTAGGTTGAGTACGGCAGATCCTGTATTGGTAACAGCAACCTCCAGGGTGGTTACTTCGGGGGGATTGGGATGAACTTCATCAATTACCATCGGATCAATAAGGATTTCGGCCCCCATACCACCTGGAATTGATGCCTCCGCAGGTTCAGATGGGAAAGAAACTCCCTGGTCATAAATTGTGCTCACCTGATAGCTATAGGTTCCATCGGGCAGACCGTGATCAATATAACTGATTTCTTCAACACCTAGAGCCTCCAGGAATTCCCCATCCCTGAAAACCTGGTAACCCGAAATAATTGGAAAATCTTTTAATTGTCTGGTGTCCATTGATGGCTGATTGCTTTTTGAAAGTTCATGTGAAATATTATGGTAAACCACATTGTTTTGAACCAATGGCCCACCTGCCAGAATCAATCCCTCTGCAGCTTCAAGAATGGCCTGTATATTCCAATTATAATCGAATCCAAGATCGGTGAGGTTTTCCCATGTTGTTCCGTCCAGCGATATTTTGTCGCCAAAACCCTTCACAGAAGGCCCATCATCACATCCGGCAGGGAAAACACCTATGGGTTGACCCGTAATGGTATATCCAACCCACAATTCTTCATTGATATTGATGGGGACCGGTGTGTCCAATAAAATTGAATTCCATTGGTTCACAACCAAATCAGAAAGAGGTTGGAATATAAGTAATGTGGATGCGTTTTCACCACTCCAGACTTTTAATGTAATGGATACAGGTATATAACCATGGGGGAAAAAGCGGATAACGGTCAGGCTGGAACCATCATATCCTGCTAATTGTTCAGGAATCCACCTGGCAGCCACTGAAAAAGTTCCTCCGTCGGTTAAACCTATGCCTTCATAGTTGCTACCATCATCCCAACCAATGATTGCTCCTGAAGAGAGGGATGGAGGTTCCCAGCTTAACAACACTGAATTGATGTTGAAAACTCCGGCACTAAGGTTTTGAGGAGGATTAATATCAGGTCCCTGAATATAGGTTATTGTAGCCTGAGCATTATCCGAAAGCCCTGTGCCATTTTCCAGCAGAGAGTAAATGATAGGTTCGGGATTCTCATAAAAACCAATCTCCGGCGTAAATATCAGGTTGCCGGTAATGACATTGTAAAGCCATATTCCTTCCCCATCCACTACCACTGTTGTTTGTGTTCCTGGTGTAACTGCATCAATGTCAACTGATGCGAATTCTGGAGATGCAATGCTTCCATTGAGCAAAATATCGTTTTCGAGGATGCCGACCACAGCCGATGCACCAAAATAATTTCCTTCCGAAAGATCATCATTGGCCTCAGGTGGAAAAATCTCGTAAGTAATTGTAACCGTGGCAAAATCGAATAAACCGGTTGTTGTCTCAATCAGTCTGTATTTAAACGTTGATACAGTGTAATTACCCAACTGAGGACTGAAAGTAAGATCACCGGTTGATACATCATAACTCCAAATACCCTCACCCGCAACATTCCGGATATTCTGAATGCCGATGACATTTGGATCAATATCCACTGAAACAAATTGGGCATTTGCAATCGTTCCGTCCGACAATTGATCGTTTGTGAGGATGTTGAGGACCACATTTGAACCTGCCAGGTTATCTAAGCTTTCATCATCCACAGCCAGAGGAGGCACTTCATCATAGGTTACCACCACAACTGCAATATCTGAAAAACCGGATGAGATTTCTGTAAGGATGTACTGGATGTGTGCAGGGTCAGTCGTGAAACCTGTTTCAGGATTGAATGCAAGTGATCCTGTGGAAGATGTATAACTCCATGTACCTTCTCCATCAACATTCAACACTGTTTGTATGCCTGGAGTAACGGGATCGATATCCACCGTAAACAATCCCGGTATTGCGGTGCTGCCGTCATAGAGAAAATCGTTTGACAGAATATCCAACGATGCGATGCTGCCAACTACATTATTTTCTGAGTAATCATGATTAGCCACCGGAGGAAATATGGGCAGACCATCCCAGGAAACAAATCCTGAGCCATCCAGGTTAACAATCTGAAGTGCTGCCACCTGACTGGTAAATGGCTCAGAAGCGGTAAATGACCAGTTTCCGCTTGCATTAGCCGCAGTATGACCCAGGTATTCATAGCCCTGAGCTGTCGCAGACGGGTCCCAGTGATAAATTTCCACCCGTGCATTCGGGTTAGCAATACCAAAAACTGTTGCAGGTAAACTGCCACCTGATATGGTAGGCGGTTGAATCCCACCACTTAAAACCATGGCGCCCGTATTGTTCCAGTATTCATTTCCTGACCAGCAAACATTGCTTTCACCTGAATTATAAACAGCAATATGATTATATCCTATTTTGTTCCTTAACTCTGGTGTTGTTTTACTACCGATTGTTAAATTACCTTCATAGGCAAAGACCCCATTTTGTATTCCATTTCCATCAATGGGCAGTCCCAATTCTGTACAGCCAATCAGGTTACCTTCAATCATCGAATTTTGGGTTTTGATATATAGTCCCCGATTACCTTTCCCTGCAATCCTGTTTCGGAATAATTCCCTGTCACCACCAATTTGAACGGCGGAACCATTTACCTCGATTACATCATTGGTTGAGCTTGTTAAACAAATCAATCCATCTGAACTTACATTCAGATCATTTCCTTGTATAATGGTTGTGCCTTCGCAGCTCGATCCAATACCGATGGCTCTTTGGCCGTTGCTGGCGATAATCTGGTTCCCCTGGTTGTTATTGATATTCCCTCCGATTACACAGTTATCACAATCATTGAGTGCAATTACTGCGTTAGTAAAAATTGAAAGGCCCGGGGTGTTCAGGCTATCGGTACCAAGAATATTACCTCTGATTACCACATTATCACAATCATCGTTTAACTCGATGGCATGATTACCTGATAAATTGTACATTATATTATTCCGTAAGAGGGAACCATCGGTATCCCGGGCCATAAAACCTCTGGCTTTTGAATTCTTGATCACATTGCCCCACACCCGTCCGTATTGTGCATAATAGAATTCAATGACCTGATCCATGTTAAAAACACCACCATCGCCGTCGAAATAGTTAAACCCGATGTAGGGGTAAGAAGATGCTTTACCTCCAATAAATATCCCATGCTGGCCGGTACAATTCAATACCGTGTTGTTAAAAATGGAATCACGGCGTTCCACCATGGTTGATCCCCGATTGATTTCCACAAACTTGGATTTACATCCATTTATAAAATTGTTTCGGATAACCATTCGGGTAGGATTATCATTATTAATGTCGAATGCATGTGCACCTCTTCCACCCGGTGATGAATTATCTTCATAACCTACATTTATTACCACATTATTCTGAATGTTAGTAACTGCTGCACTTGAATTGTTCAGCTCAAATACTTTCCGGGGAATATCGGTGATGATACAATTTGCAATCAACCTTATCCCGCCACCATTTACCCTGAAGACAATTGCACTACCATCATTGGCATAATCTTCAACGATACAGTCGGTAATGATTACTCCGGTACCCCCACTGGATGCGACAAAACTTTTGTTCTGGTTATATGATCTGCAGTATTCTAAATACAGGTTGTTCCCTTGATGAACGCGAATGGCTGCATCGCCGTTACCGGCAGCATCGTTGGTAAACGATAATCCCCTTATGGTTATGTTACTGGCATAAGAACGCAGGCAATCATCAGTGCCATTCCAGTTTAGGGTTATCATTTGGCCGGGGAAGGAATAACCAGGCGCCGAAGTACCATCAATTACCATTTCTGCTTTTTCCAGGTTTGGCAGCCTGGTTTGTAATTGAATACTGCTTTCAGCAGGAATTTCAAAAATGATAACTGGATTCGAACTGCTGTTGTTGGCACTAAGAATGGCATCTCTCAGTGATCCGGGGCCGGAATCGCTGGTATTTGTGACATTAAAAAAATTTTGAGCACAAAGATTACTGATCGGAATAGCGGCCAGAATAACAATTAACAGATTGAGTAGCTTTTTCATGATGTAAAGATTTAAGTAATTCAAATATCCAATTGAGCTGATTAGCAAGTGTGTAAATAATATTGTAAGTGACGTTGATGAAACAATCATTTGTCGGTTGCATACATTGAAACAGTTGAATAGTCCTTCACAAATTTATCAAAACCTTTATCAGGATATCCAAATCTATTTATTCTATTCCTTGAAAAATGATGAATTCCTTACCATTTTTCTATAAAAAGCAATCCTTCTTCCCGATCATGATTGAAAATTTGAAT
>Ga0209835_1000427_pt1 | contig 28232 bp, 22 predicted proteins | sample LakKivwa52mmetaG_FD_184138 | JGI IMG/M metagenome (GOLD analysis project Ga0209835, IMG submission 184138) | Anoxic lake water microbial communities from Lake Kivu, Rwanda to study Microbial Dark Matter (Phase II) - Lake Kivu water 52m metaG... | ecosystem: Environmental > Aquatic > Freshwater >... | reverse complement strand
AACATTTCCGAATGGATTCCTGAACGACCCTATTTTTCTTCACAGAACTTCATCCGCGAATGGGAAAAGTATTTCAAAATCGTGGGGGAGCGTCACAAGGAATTGGAGCAGTACGCCGGTCTGCTCCGCACAGTGCTTATGGCGGTCGAGGCGGCGCTCGGGCTCCGGCCAAGTCGGGATCGGTTTCGTCTGATCGTCTGGGGTGCGTGCACACGGAGCAGCACCATCTGAGTGACCACGGTGACGCGATGGACCTCGCTCGCGGGAAGAATCCGTCGAACTTCCCGTTGCAGCCGTCCGCGGGGCGCTCCGCGGAACGGCTCCGCTGACCGGTCGCTTCACGATCACCGAACTCGCCGAACAATACACCCATCGGCACCATCTTCGCGGGAGAATACGAGGGATTTGACCAAGTCGACGATGCCCTGTGACACGTTTACTTTTATGACCAGAAAATCGGATATTTCGACGAGAGAAAACTCCGCATTATGGACTCACGAGGACGATACAAAAGAAATCTCGTATAAAGGGGGCCGCCCGGAAAAAAACATAGGCATCAGCCAGGATTTACAAATCGGTGCTCTAAGTGTATATTAAATTATTATTAGAAAGGAGATCCAACCATGCCCGAGCTCAAAGACCGCATTCTGGAAGTCTTCAAGGGCCCGTGCCTGTCAGTTCTTGCCACGATCACGAAGGACGGCAAGCCGTGGGTCCGCTATGTGATAACGGAGGCTTCGGACGACCTGACGTTCCGGTGTTCCTCGTTTGTCAACGGACGCAAGGTCGCTCAGATCGAGAGCAACCCCGAGGTACACCTGACGTGCGGCATCGCCCAACCGACAGACAGGGGGCCGTATCTCCAGATCCAGGGACGCGCGGAGTTCTCGACAGACCGCGAAGCCCGGCACGCCTTCTGGAGCGACAGGCTCTGCGCCGTCTTCGAGGGCCCGGATGACCCGAAATACGGCGTCGTCACGGTCCATGCCTACCGCATCGAGTTGTGGCACGTCGGCTCGAAACCCGAAGTCTGGGAGAGAGGGTGATAGGGAGGTATACTTGATGGCATCCAAAGTTTGGCACGCAGGAAACAGAAGTTCGTCCCCAAGTACAAGTTATGTGGCGATGATGCTGGAGGCCTTTGAGGCCGCCGGGTTTGATAAGATGATCAAACCAAATGACACCGTCGCTATAAAGACCCATTGCGGGGAGTGGAACAACACCGCTTACTTGAGACCCGTTTACGCACGAGCGCTGGCGGACAAAATCAAGGAACTGGGAGGACGTCCCTTTGTCACTGACACCACCACCCTTACCTATGGTCCCCATTGCAGCAGGGCGACCGAGCTTGATATACGGATGACCGCCGAGCGCAACGGCTTCACCTCGGCGGCTTTGGGTTGCCCATTCATCGTTGCCGACGGGTGGAGCGGGACGGATGATGTGATTATCGATCTTCCGGAAGGATACATCCTGAAGGAGGCCTTCATTGCCAAGGCCATCGCACATGCGGATGTCCTGATTGTATTGACACACTTCAAGGGTCATCCCCTCGGTGTTGTCGGCGGTGCCCTGAAAAACCTCGGTATCGGCGCTCAGTCCCAAAGAGGCAAACACAATGTGCATTTGGGCGGTCACCCGAAATACGGACTGGGGGCCACCACGGATTTCCATCCCGAACGATGCAAGGGCAAGGAGTGTCCGAAATGGGAGCTCTGCGACAACTGCTGCCCCTTCGACCTGTTTCACGTCAAGGACGATACTATTGAATGGGAGCGGGAGAAATGCACCGGCTGCATGGGACACATTGATGTCAATACGTGGTGTGGTGTCTTTAACTTCCCCAGGGAGCCCTTTGAGATGTGCCAACCGGCCATAGCTGACGCTTGTCTGGCTACAGTGAAGGCGGTAGGAAAGGATAAGGTCGGATACATCAACATGGCCATTGACCTTACTCCCATGTGTGACTGCATGAGCTTTGCCGACACACCCCTGGTTCCCAACCTGGGGGTCTTTGCCAGCAAGGATCCCGTGGCCATCGACAAGGCAAGCCTCGACAAGGTCAGTGAAGCACACGGGACTCCCGGGTCAGCGGCCGAAGACCGCGGTGTAGCTGATCCCGGCAAGAAGAAACTCGAAGCAGTCTCTCCTGTCCACCCGGGGATGAGTGAGGAAGCCCAGATCAACACCGGAGCGTTGATCGGATTGGGAAGCAAGGAGTATGAATTGGTGACGATCGACACGCCGCCTGCAAAGTTCTTTGGTTTCTCTGCTGACACGAGACCACTCGGCCAGCGTTTCGCGAACCTGTATGCAAAAGAGGTCCCCTTTCCCAGGGACAGGTATGACGGAAAGGGCTTCAAACGGGCAGCGGAAGCGGAATACGAAAAGCTGAAGTGAAAACGGTCCCTCAAGCAGGCGAACCGGCCCCACGGCAAGAACAGAAGCACGAGAGGAAAGGAAGCAAGGACATGGAAAACGATTGGATGCGCAGTATGACGGACACCGTAACTCAGGTGTCAATCCTCGATGCCTTGCTTGCGCGCAAATTTGACGGATGCCTGCCATGCCGCGAACTGCTGAAGTATGGTGACTTCGGTATTGGCACGTATGACCGGATGGATGGGGAAATGATTATTGTGGACGGCCGCCTGTATCAGGCCAGGGCAGACGGCAAAGTCTATACGCCCGACCCTGACAACCGCACACCGTTCGCGACGGTCTGTCGTTTCGATCCGGACCAAACATGGACGCTTAGTGATTCCATCGATCTCGAAGCCATGAAGAAAGAGATCAACGAAAAAGCGTCGAACCAGAACGTGTTTGTCGCCATTCGCGTGGAAGGCTTCTTTTCGTACATGAAGACGCACGCCCTGCAGATACAAAGCAAGCCGTATCCGCCCACAGCGGAAGTGGTGAAAGCCTGCGTGCAGCGTGAAATGAAGGATGTCTCCGGGACGATAGTCGGATTCCGGAGCCCGCCATACGTCAGGGGAATTGGCGACCCGGGGTATCATCTGCACTTCCTGTCGAACGACAAAACGCAGGGCGGCCATGTCCTGGCGTTTGAAATGGACCGGGGCGACTGTGCTATCGACATCTGCAGCAACTTTCACGTTATTCTGCCTGAAGATGGCGCCGCGCTGGCCGGTATTGACCTGAGCAAGGACCTTGTCAAGGAATTCCATGAGGCACTCTCTGGTGGTGTATCATCCAGACATAAGTAACTTCATCAGAGGAGAAGCAGCCATGTCATTTTCACTGGGGCCGTCTGCCCGGGACGACGGTGTCGAGAGCGGAATCGCCGAAGCCCTGGATTCACTGGACGCCCGGTCGGTCTGCTTTCGCATAGAGGCGCAGGGAAGCCGTTGGGAGCCTCTTCAGGCTCTACGGCCCAAAGGCTCTCCGCTTCGACCTTCAGACTTTAGCATTGTCGCCGTCCACGACCTGGCCCATAACCGCATGTGCCTGTCGTGGCAACGGACCTTCCTGGAGCCGCTGACCGCCACCGTCAACTTTGATGAAATTGTGGTTGATAACGAAGGCTATATCTCGGCCTCTGACATAGCCCTGGCCCCGCGGCCGGCTCGTCCCATGGAATCCGATCGCCTGGCCGCTGTTCGCCGCCAGCAATATTTGCTCAATCCCCAGCTGCTCGTGGGAGATGCTCTCCGCCGGCAGCACGAGACCGGGCAGCGGGTCATTCGCTATATCGGCCGCCAGGAGATTGACGGCGCTCCTCATGGAGTCGTTGTAATCGACGCATTGCCCCGACCGATCCGCCTCTTTGTGGCTCTCGACTCGAATCAAGTATCCCGCCTTGTCACGCAAGAAAACGACTTCCCCTGTGGCGATATCGACATCGTCGTGGCGTTCTCGGACTGGCGCCGCGACAGTGGGCTCGCCTTCCCATACCAGGTTGAGCTGAGCTGGGAAGGAGTGGTTATGCACCGTGAAACTCGCCAGCGAATCGAAGTCAATCCCCAGCTCGAACCAGACACATTTTCCCTCTCCGAAACGCTACCCTTCGATCCCAGGCTGGCCGAGCGCGGCGTAATCAACGCGCAGTGGATTCACCGCGCCCTGGCCATGGGGGCGCCGATGATTCTCGATGCCGGCCCGGTGGTGCTCGTGCCATTTACTCCTGATGTCGTGTCAATTGGCGGCGGTATCCACCACTCATTGGCTATCGCCCTCGACTCGGGGGTGGTTGTGGTTGATCCGCCACTCCATGAAAATCGCTCTCTGGCGGTCATCAAGGCCGTCACCGCAAGGTGGCCGGACAAGCCGATTACCCATTTAATCCTGACCCACCACCACCACGACCACAGCGGCGGAATCAGGGCCTACGCCGCCATCGGCGCCGAGCTCATCGTGGCGCAAGGCGATCACGATTTCATAGCTCAGTGCCTCGACCGGCCGCATACAATCAGCCCCGACACGCTGGCAGCAACCGCGAATCGACCGACTATACGAACCGTCGGCGATGACAGCCTCAGCCTGGGCGGCGGCGAGATTGGAGTCCACCGGATTTCATCGCCCCACTCGTCCGAGAACCTCGTCGTGTATGTCACGAGCGTCAAGCTGCTGTTCAACGCGGACCTGTTCAACCCGGGCCTTGTTCCACATGGGGTCACCCCCCCACCTCATTGGTTGACCTATTCCCGAGATTTTCGGAAACAGGTCGAGGCACTCAATCTGGATATTAAGGCCTTGCTCGGCGCCCATGGCGTCCCGGAAGGCGGACCATATCAAGAACTAATCGACTTCACGGAATAAACAGGAGATATAGACCACCATGAGTAACGGACTCATTCTCAGCAAACCTACGGAATCACTCATCGCCAACACACCAAGCCGGAACCCCGATGCGAAGCCGAAAGTTTTCACCGCAGGCAAGCGAGGCACTGCTGCCGAAGCCGTTATTCGGACGCTCATCCAGCATCCCTCATTCGGAGACGGCACCGGCTTCCATTTCTTGAGTGGCAATACCGGCAGCAACGAGGGACCGATCTGGCAGGCCATACAGGACATCACGGGACTGAAGGGCCTGGTTCACGGTCCCAATGAGTTCATTGCCATGTGCATGGCCTCGGGGTTCGAGGCCCTGGCCAATGCCGGCGGCGAAGGGATGAAGAGGATTCCGGTTCTGCAGATGCACGCGCAGGTCGGTATGAAGTATGGTGCTGCCGGACTCGACTTCCTGGTTCGTCAGCGCCAACCATGCCTCATGCTGGTCGGTGACGCCGGAAGACTGGCTCGGCAATATGGTGGGCACAACTCTGTCCCGGATTATCCGGGGCTGCTCAAACAGCTGGGTGTGAAGAGTGTTCATTTTCCCGTCGCAGAGGAAGGCCCCAATGGGATTTTGTCGGCACTGCAGACAGCCATGACTGCAGTGATGAGTGAGCCTTACGGCTCCGTCGCGCTGGTTCTCGACGAGGATGCTCTGAACGCCATTGTGAATATCGCTCCTGCTCAGGTCGCGACACCTCCCCTGAAAGGCACCGCCAACTCCAAAAGCCCGACTGCACAGACAGCGGAAGCGATCGCTCAAGCAGCAGAGCTGCTGGCGGACAAAGAGCGGCCCGTCCTGGTGCTCAATCAGGAGGTCGGGCGCTCGGCTGGCGCCAGAGAAGCAGCCGAAAAGCTGGCTAGTCTGATCGGAGCCAACGTCGTCGGCTGCTATGCACCGGGCACCCTCTTCGACCGTGGACATCCAGCATGGTGCGGCAACCTGAGCTTCGGGGCAGCGGATGACGTTGAGAAACAGATCGCCGGCTATAATCCCGATGTGGTCGTGGTGGTCGGCGGCCCTTTCCCCAACAACGTCTGGCCCAATGGGCGCTCGGAGGTGCCGGAAGGAATCCCCGCCATAGTCATCAGCCCGGATAAAACCGACCAGACCAGGTGCAACATCACTGCCGACGTCTTCGTTGAGGCCAACGCCGGAATCGCACTTGCCGGCCTGGTCCAGCAGCTCGAAAAACGTCGCACACCGGAACAGCAAAAGGCCGCAAGCGAACGCCTCAGACAGATTGAGGGCGAGAATCAGGCCGCCCTCGAATCCCGCATTGCAGAGTACGAAAAACACATGGACGAAACCCCGATACATCCTGCCCGCATAGCAAAAGAGTTGATGCTGGCACTGAAGACGAGAGCTGAGAACGGAAACCTGAGCCTCGAGAACGTTGCAATCTTTGACGAAGCATTGACAAGCTTAAGACCGTTCCAGGACTTCGTAGTACACCTGGGCCTGCATGACCTATTCTACTATGACACTCCCGGGCCAACCTTAGGAGCACATGGGGCGTCTTTGGGGTTTCAGGCTGCAAACCCGAACGGGCTGGTGGTCTCGCTGTTCGGCGACGGGGGAGCCGATTTCAACGAGGGGGCATTCATCGTGTCGGCCAGGGAAAACATGCCGGTCAAGCATCTCATGATCGACAACGGTGGATACGAATTGGTCAGCGTGAATTTCGCGCGCGATTCAAGGCTGCGTGGTGAGAACGAACAGGAACAACTCGAAGCCGGGCGTGTTCTGCCGCTTCACACCCAGTACCCTGTCCATCAAAACAGGGCATTCCAGGTGCGCGGTTTCGTGGACCGGACCACCCAGGAGCCGGTGTTTGAATCAGCGTACGTCGAGCTACCGGAGCAAGTTGGCCCTGCGATTGACGCAATGCTCGATTCGAAGGGGCCATTCCTGTTGCAGGTGATTGCGCAGGGCGTGCACTTTCAGCCCTTGAGCAGGTAGGAAAACTCTGACGAGCAGATTCGAGGGAGACCGAAACGAATTCTACGAAGAACAGGGGAGCGACGATGGAAGCAGACAGATGCCAGATCAACCGGGTCAATCGAGCCGATTTGAAGGCGGAATCAGTACGTCTTCCGCAGGATGCAGGGGTCTTTACGCGGGAGGTCGGCGCTTTGGCCAAGGCCTACTTCGGGGTAATCGATAAGCAAGGCGATGTCGAGGCAATGCTCGACCATCTCAACCCGAACGGCTTCCACATCCAGGTTTTGTCACCTGCAGGCACCTTGACAAACGAAAATGATTATCGTGAATGGTATCGCCGCATCGTTTCAACATTCAGCAGTCTGCGGCACACGGTGGTAGCCCTTGCCCCGAAGCTGGTCACCCGGAACTCGGCAGAGGTGAAACTGTCTATTCACTCCGAGGTCGATCTGCGTAATCCTGCGCAAGGCGAGAATCCAAGGGCCAACGCCACATTGGACATCATCTGGGATCTTACACGTACAGAGGACGGCCGGTGGGTCATTTCCGGCCAGCGTGAGGCCCCTAATCCCACCCCTGAGTTTTCCACAGAACGGACTCGCCAATTCGCGGTAAGCTACCTCGACAATCTCGACCGACGAAACCTCAACGGTATGCTTGACGTTCTGGCACCGCAAAGCGAGTTGAACATCGCGCTCAACCAAGGCTTGATTGTTGAAGATTTTCCTCAATGGTTCAAAATGATTGATGAAACATTCATCAACTCAAAACACCGGGTTCAAGGCCTGGTTGCCTTGGAGAATGCAGATGGAACCATTGATGCGCACCTCAGGATTCACTTCACAGCGGACAGGAGGAATCCGCAGCCGAACGGCGATGCGTCTGTTGACTTTTCAGTGGATCGCATCTGGACGGTTCGTCCGGACAAAAACGGCAGGCCTCAGCTCGTAAGTCAGCGGCCGTTCGTTTCGTTCGATCTGAGCACGCGCGTCGACCCGCTGGACGTCAATGGTGCACTCAAGGCCGCTCGACGTGGCGACAACGAGGTGGTGCGCGACTGGCTGCGAAACGGCGGTGATCCAAACGCCTATGCTTCGGACGGGTTCAACCTGTTCCTGGCGGCAGCCGCAATTGGCAACACCGACATCCTTAGAATGCTGCTATTGGAGGGAGTTGGCCCGCACAAGGTTGATCCCGGCCTTCCGCTCAAAGACCCCCAGCGTCCGGACTACCACACCAATATCCTGGCGCCACACCTCTCGACCCAGAAGGGGGACGTCGCGAGCACGCTGCTCCTCCTGTCAAAAAATCCCGAACAGCTGCATGCGCGCGTGGAAGTGAACGGGCACACCCCTCTGCTTCAGACTGCCTTCTACGGGCACGTCGAACTGGCCAAGTCGATTCTGGATAATTTGGGATCCATTTTGCCCCAGGGGGCCGACATTGAAGAGGAGACACTTCGCCTCTTCAGCGAGACCACGGTGCGGGGGATCAACGCCACGCAGTTCGGTCGTCAGTTCCAGAACAAGGCAATGGTCGATGCCCTCGAGCCTTTCGATAAGGCAACGACGGAAGCCAAGCAGGCGGACACCAGGGCGCTGCTCGAGGCAATCCCTGCCGGCCCACGAAATCCTGAGGCCAGCACCCCAGCCCAGAAGGCCAGCGAGACGGTGATCAATGCGATTACGTCCGGTTTGGCTGAGGTCGCGGCGCTCGAGGAACCAGAACGCTCAACAGCGGCAGCACGTGTCATCAGCGAGTTGAAGAAAGCAACCCGGAACCAGAGTTTTGATCCGAACCGCCTGGCGGGCGAATTGCTCCAAACGCTGATCATTGCCGCGGTGACCGGTACCGATGCAAACGAGGGGGTGGCCCAGCTTCGGCGCGAAGTCGTGGATATCCTTCTGCAGAAGGGGGCGGACCCGGACAAGGAAGAGATGTACCCGATGGCAGTGGACGCCATCATTCGTGCTGCGGTGTTCAACCACTTCGATATCCTGAAGAGGTTTGAGACGGTCATGACACCAGAGGCGATGAAGCAGGCACTCAACCAGAAGCCCGCGGTAAACGGCCTGACCGCACTTCACGACTCCGTGTTGCGTGCAGCCACCGGATCAGCCGGCTATCTCGAGCAGATCCGCTGGGCGCGTGGTCTTGGAGCGGCGGCCGACATCCCGGATCACACCGGCCGAACGCAACGGGATTTTGCCGCTGCAGCGTTCGTGACTGAAGGTCAGAAGGAAAATGCGGCGGCGGTTTGGAAAGCGCTGCAATTCGATTCGCCGCCGCCCAAACCGTATGCGCTGTTCTCATACGAGAACCTGACGTTCCTCACCATCCCGGATCGCGTAGCGGACAAGGGCACGGTGTGGCGTACATTGGCAGGTTCTTCGGATGTGATCGTGAAGAGTATCGAGCTTGACGGCCCGAACGCAATGTGCGCGGAGGTTGCGCAGAACCATTCGTTCGGTACGGCGATGATGAACCGCTGTTGGCCGGATGGACGTCCGGTTTCCGCGAAGGAGGTACAGGCGTTCGCGGCGCAGACTCGGGGCACACCGTTCCTCCCGGTCATGCGGTTTGAAAGATCAGATCCCTACATCAAGCAGCTTCTTGGGGCGGGTTTGTTCGGTGCGCTGCTCGTAAACCCTGAGAGCCCCGAGGCGGTACGCGCGCTGCTTCGTGATGTCTATTTCCCGAAGCGGCCCAATGCCAACGCCGCTTCAAGGCCTTCCACGGCACAGCATCCGCACGGCAAACGCGCTGTGGGGGCGGACAACCTGGCCCAGCGTACTTTTGCGGAGTATCCCAAGATGATGGACACCGTCAATGACATGTTCATTGGTGGTCTCTCGTTCAGTAAGCCCGCTCTACCGGACGTTTTGCAGCAACTCCCCGCGCTCAAGGAGATCGGCGTACGAATGGTCGAAATCGACCACGCTGGCATCCGGACCGAGCTCGCGAAATCCTGTGCGCAAGAGGAACTCGACCGCGAGACCGAAGCGGCGATCGCCGCCATCGAGAGCGCTGCTCGAGATGCAGGGATCGTGCTGTCAGGAAGATTCAGCACGGACGAACAGATCCTGCGTGCGTTCGAAAAGGGGTATCGGCACATCATCACCATCACGGAAAGAGCAGCCCATGAGATCTCATGGCGCACGTGGGTGCCGGAAGGAAAGATAGAAGGACGCAAGCCGCTTCCTCGCGAGATGCCAGTTCGACGACCCAGCCAGGACTTCAACGACGTGCGACGTGCATTGGGGGATGGCGAGCTCGTGGTGTTCGGCGCATTGACCACACCGGACTTGAATGGTGCTATCCAACTGGCGAATAGCGGCATTTTGAACGCTGTTGCCATAGAGCGCGAACACGGTACTTGGTCTACCGAGGAAACGGTTAGACACATCGAAGCGCTACGGGAGCATACCAATGTGATTGTGCGCCTATGCAGTGCCCTCGATTCAGATGTGGGAACCTTTGTCGGCCTGGGTGTAGGGGCGCTAATAGCCACAGCGGTGCTCGATGCAGAGGAAGCACGACACTTTCTCTGCGCGGTTGAAAAGGCGAACATTGAGACGTACGGAAAGAACGACAGGAAGAAGTGGACGGTGCCAGTGGTCATGATGGAGACCGAAGGGGCGGCCAACGACACGGACATGATCGTCGCCATGCTTAAAGAACACCAAGGTGTCTGTCACCCCGGTCCACTGGACCTGTCGGCATCTCTGGGAGCAGCGTGGGGGACGGACAGGTACGAGTCGACCCTCAGCAAGATCGAAGGTATGGCCAAGGCCGCGGGTGTTCCGCTGGCTGGTGTATTGAGCACGCTCAAAGACGCTTTGGACCACGGACTCGGCATGGTACTGGCGCCTGTCGGCATGGACGCTGGTGCGCTCAACACGGGCATTGTGGGCACCAATCCACTCGAATCTTTGCGGAACGATAACTCGGCCTGACCAAGTTGCAAGCCAGCAAGAAAGGACAAGAACATGAGTGAAGAAGAAACCAGAGCCGTTGTGTCGCGGTGGTTTGACGCACTGGACGCCGGTGACGTAGACACTGCGATGGCATGTTTGGACGACAATGTCCGCTGGATCAACAGCCCCGCCGAGGAAGGAAAGCCCGGCGGCATTCCCGGCCTGAGCGCGATCGTTCCGTGGCTAGGGGACTTCTCGAACAAGGCCGACGTCATAGCGACATTCGGACCATGGGGCGAGAGGCAGGAGACAGTCAAATATGAACGCCTGAATATGATGTTCAAAGACGATCAGGCCCTGGTGCTCGTTCACGAGGCGGCTCGCATCAAGGCGACGGGCTTAGTATACGACATCGAGTTCGTTCAACGCATTCAGGTTACCGGTGATGTAATCGTCATGCTGAAGGCATACTGGGACACGTCCAAAGCCATCGCGGCATTCCGGGGAGACATGCCGACACGGTTGCTGGACGCAGCAAAGCACGGCAATACCGCCGAAGCAGAACTTGTCCTGCCGTTTGGAGCGAATCCGAACCAGGCTGACCCAGTCAGTACGGAGACCGCCTTGATGATTGCCGCAGAAAACGACCACGTTGAGATGGTAAAGATGCTCCTTTCGTACGGAGCAGAACCAAACCTGATCAGCCGCAAGTCAGGGAACACTGCGCTTCACAATGCGTGCCGAACCGGCAAACCGGGTTCGATAAGAGCACTTCTGGAAGCCGGCGCTTTTGTCAATGTCCAGCGCCCGACGACTGGCGAAACACCTCTACACGAAGCGTTAAAACACGGTTTTCCAGGATGCGCCGAAATCCTCATCGAGGCCGGTGCGAACAAAGATGTCATCGCATTCGACGGTAAGCGCCCTGCTGACGTTGCGGCAGAGAACCTGGGACCGAATGCACCGATATTGGCCCGGCTTACCTAACGCGGCCCGAGGCCGTAACCAAACTACTGGTCGCAAAGGATGCACATTCTGTCTGCAAGCATAACCCAAGGAGGAAGAGTAATGTCCGCTACCAAGAAGATTCTCGCCGTGATGTCGAACCGCGGGTACTGGGGCGTCGAGTTGACCGGCCCCATGGTCAAGCTGGAAGAAGCCGGCTATACACTGGATTTTGTCAGTCCGACGGGCGAGCGCCCGGAGGCGTTGCCCCCGAGCTACGACACCGAGTACTTCGATCCGCCCCTCGGCGTGTGCGTCACCACACCGGAAGACGCCGAGCAGGTCAAGTCCATCAAGGACAGCCCGAAACTCGACAACCCGATCAACCTGTCAGAGTGGATGCCGGAACGCCCGTATTTCAGCGCCGACAAGTTCCTTCGCGCGTGGGAGGATTACTTCCGCAAGGTCAAGCAGTGCCAGGAAGAGATGACGGCCACCTATGACGGTGTCCTCCTGGTGGGCGGCAGCGGCCCGATCGTGGACATGGTGAACAACCAGCGCGTGCACGATATCGTGCTGGGTTTCCATCGTGCCGACAAGCCGATCGCGGCCATCTGCTACGGCGTGGCAACACTCGTCTTCGCCCGGGACTTCAACGAGCGCACGTGCATCCTGCGCGGCAAACACGTCACCGGGCATTGCATTGAGTACGATTACCATGACGGCACTGGGTTCATGGGCACGGACTTCAACATGGGTCCCCCGCCCTACGTGCTCGAGTACATTCTCCGCGACGCTGTCGGGCCCGACGGCATGTACCACGGGAACTTCGGAAAGCAGACCTCCGTCATTGTCGACTACCCGTTCATTACTGCCCGGTCGCTCCAATGCGCCCACGAATTTGGGGAACAGTTCGTGAACATGCTGGACAAGGGCCTGAAACGCTACGGTTGGTAAGCGCCAGTCCTTCAAGGTCAGGAGCACATCCATGAAAGATGTCAAACCACGCCAGAATATCCGCGAAGCCATCGAAGCATCCCGGAAGGGGGACATCCCGGGACTCAAAGCCTGGCTGCGGGAGGGCAACAACCCGAATGCGCACGATCCCTCCGGCTGGAGGCCCCTGCTTTGGGCAGCCGTCCGGGGACATCACGAAGCCGTGGCCCTGTTGCTGGATAACGAATTTACCAAGGCGGACGTCACCCTGCCCCACCGTGAATCCTCCGCGCTGGCCATCCACATGGCAGGGCATTCCGGCAATGTCCGGACAGCGGAAATCATCCTCGATCACCGGCCGGACAAGGTCCCCTGCGGAATCATCACCGTTGCACCGGAACAGGCGAGTGAACGGATCAAACAGGGCTTTACGAACATTATCATGGGAATCGATGTCCTGTTTCTGCACAGCGCGGCCCTCGGCGCCATGGCTCAGATTGTCAAGAGTTGAGTGGAACTGAATCATGAAACTGCAAGGCAAAAAGGTAGCTATTTTGATTGAGGGAGATTACTACGAGCATGAGATCTGGTACTACCACTACCGTTTCTTGGAAGAAGGGGTGGAACTGCATTTCCTGAGCCGGCTGTGGGGACAGCCCTCTCTCACATTTAAAGGACACGAGTACCATGTCCCGTTTGAGTGCCACGAAAGTTTCGAGGGGATGGACGATGCTACTCTCCGGAGCTACGCCGCCATCATTGTCCCGGCGGGCATGGTGGCTGACCGCCTGCGCTATACCGAGGATATTTCGAAACTTCCTCCCGCGTGCGAGTTTATGAAACGGGCATTCGCACAGAAACAGATCATTAAAGGGATCATCTGTCACGGCATGTGGCTGATGTCACCGATCAGCGAGATCGTCAGAGGGAGAAGGGCGGTCGTGCATAATAATCTGCTCGGTGATGCGAAGAATTACGGACTTGAGTATGTGAATGAGGATGTGGTGGTCGACAGTGACCTGGTCACGGGGCGCACCGGTGGCCACTGCCACCTTTTTGCGAGGAAAATTATTGAACTGCTGTCACAACCATAACGAGAACCCATGACTCTCGCGACATTTGCACATATCGGTGTGGTCTGCAAGGATCCGATAAAGCTTGAGAAGTTTTATACAAAATATTTCGGCTTTACCCGCACCCGGGTATTTGCGCCCGGCCCGGATCAGGTGGTCATCATCCGATCCGGAAATGTTGCCTTCGAGTTGTTCAAGGCAACCGCAGCAAGGCCTGATCAAGCGCCCACCGAAGCTGGGCCGATGTATCCCTGTTGGCGCCATGTCTGCTTTATCGTTGATGATCTTGAGGCAAAGCTCAAGGAACTGGGCAATGAGGTCAACGTCACCCTTGGACCGCTCGATATGGGGCAGTTTGTTCCGGGCATGAAGGTGATCTGGGTCGCGGACCCCGAGGGCAATATCATTGAGCTCAACCAAGGATATAGCGACGAAGTGAAGCCGCCGCCACTTCGCTGAAGGGACCCTTTGTGAACGTGCAAACCCGAGAACCAGGAAACCCTGATGAGGGCCGATCAGGGGGAGCAGACCCCAAAATGGACCGTATCCGTCCCGCGGCGGACAATCAACGCCTCACCGCCATGAGCGACGGCGTCTTCTCCATCGTGATCACCCTGATGGTCCTCTCGATCAGAATCCCTGATATTGCTCCCGACCGGGTGGTTCAAGAATTGCCGCAACAACTGCTGAAGATGCTGCCGGATCTCGTCACTCTGATCATCAGCTTCATCATCCTGGGAATATACTGGATCGGGCACAACAACGTCTTCACACACATTATCCGCCATGACCGGTCGTTGCTCTGGCTGAATATCTTTTTCTTGATGAGTGTGGCAACGATTCCGTACCCCACCACGCTGATCGTCCGTTATGGACAGGCACAGACTTCGATCGTCCTTTATGCCGCCAACCTGATCGTGGGAGGTGTGCTTCTGGATGTGATCTGGTGGTACGGCTCTCGAAACCGCTATTTGATGTGCGAACGCATCGATCCTCAACTGATTTCTTCCTTCCACCGCCGCATCCTGACCGGCCCGGTCATTTACCTGTTGGCCATCGGAGTTTCCTTCCTGAGTATCACGGCAGCAAAACTGTTGTTCGTCGCCGCGGTCATCTACTATCTCATCCCAACTGCACAGGATTTCTTCCATCATCGTCAACTTAGGGGCCAAGACCGAATTCCAGGAGGAAAACCATGAACCATATGAATTTTACTTTCTCAGACACGATTGCCGGATACATTGCCGAGTACAATCGAGGAGAGCGTTCCTTTGAAATGTTGACTTCGGATAGGCGACAATTCAAAGTATACCTATCGCCATCCGCCTATGGACGAATCGTGCAAAACCTTGGTGAGTCGTACCAGGATGCTACGGCATTGTTAGACAGATTGTTATCGCTCCATCGGCAGTTTGTTTTCGCCTACGGCACCTTTTATCCGGCTGAGGAAGGATTGAAGTTCGAAGCCCAGTGGCTGGTTTTCCCGGGTAAAGGTCCGGGGATATTCCGCCACGAAGAGCCGGATTGGTGGATCAATCAAATCCGTTCGATTGGCAACAGCTACCTGAAGTGGCAATTTAATTACCCTGCAGAAGAAATCGACTACAAAAACTATCGTACTTTCCTCCATCTTGCCGGTGCGAAAAAAGGCGATTACCTCCAGGAAACAGACACGATTTCCCGTATGGTCTATGGGCTTGCGTCGGCTTATCTGCTGACGGGGGAGGATCACTTTCTGGAAGCTGCGGAAAAAGGAACCCTGTATCTGTGCGAACATATGCGTTTTTATGACAAGGACGAAGATCTGATCTACTGGTACCACGGGCTCAAAGTCCAGGGTGAAAAGGAAACCAAACTGCTGACCTCCGAATTTGGGGACGACTATGACTCGCTTCCGATGTATGAACAGATTTACGCGATGGCCGGTTCGGCCCAAACCTACCGGGCGACAGGCGATCCCAAAATCCTGTGGGACATCGAACATACCATTGATCTTTTTGAAAAATATTACAAAGACAACAAATTAGCAGGGTATTTTTCGCATATTGACCCAATCACCCTGGATCCGCGGGCGGAGTCCCTCGGCCACAACCGTGCCCGAAAAAACTGGAACTCTGTCGGTGATCATGCCCCTGCTTACCTTATCAACGTGTACCTTGCCACCGGCGAACCGAGATATGCTGATTTCCTGGAATACACGTTTGACACCATCGCTCGCTTTTTCCCCGACTATGAACACAGCCCGTTTGTACAGGAGCGCTTCCACGAGGATTGGAGCCATGATCAAACCTGGGGCTGGCAACAAAACCGGTCTGTGGTCGGACATAATCTCAAGATTGCCTGGAACCTGATACGGATGCATTCCCTCAAGCCGAAAGAGGAGTATGTGAACCTTGCGCGCAAGATCGCCGAGGTCATGCCCCCCGCGGGCTGCGATCTCCAGCGCGGGGGATGGTACGACGTTGTGGAGCGAGAGATTAAACCGGATGGCAAACATTACGGTTTTGTCTGGCATGACCGCAAAGCGTGGTGGCAGCAGGAACAGGCTATTTTGGCTTATCTCATCCTGCATGGCATCTTGAGGGACACAGAATACCTGCGCCTGGCTCGGGAAGCGGCGGCGTTTTATAGCGCTTTTTTCCTGGACCACGATGATGGGGGCGTTTACTTTAACACGTTGGCCAATGGGCTCCCCTACCTCCTCGGCAATGAGCGTTTCAAGGGAAGCCATTCCATGAGCGCATACCATTCGATGGAACTATGCTACCTCTCCGCTATTTACATTAATCTGCTCATCACGAAAGAGCCTCTCTACCTCCACTTCAAACCTTATCCAAACGCTTTCAAAAACAATATCCTGCGGGTTTCCCCGGACATTCTGCCTCCGGGAAGCATCTTCATTGAAGAATGCTTTGTGGATGGCAAGCCCTACAAGAACTACGACCCCAAAGGTTTGACAGTGAAACTGCCAGACACCAACGAGCGTCTCCGGGTCAAAGTCAAAATCTCTCCAGCCACATGGCTCGAGTCATTTTAGGAGTATTCCCATGCAAGTGACGATCAAGTCTATCAATGGTGTTGTTTTGATTGAACTGGAAGGCAGTCTGGATGGAAAAACTGCACCAGAAGTTCAGAAACAGGTGCTCCCAAGCGCCGAAGGTCAAAACAAAGTCATTCTGGATATGACCAGAGTTCATTATATTTCCAGTGCGGGGCTTCGAGTGCTGCTGTTGCTGTATCGTCAACTCAAAGCGAAAGGCGGAAAAATCGTTCTGGTCGGGATGATGGAGGAAATCAGAGATGTCATGTCAAATACGGGTCTCCTCAACTTCTTTCTGATTGCAGACTCCCCCAAGGGTGGCATCGAAGCCCTCGGATGAGGAATGCTGTTTTGATAGGGTGAGCACCACAACTTACAGGTGTAAGGCGGACATAGGTTTCAAAAAAAGAGGTTCTTGGTATGCCCGAACAAATGCTGGATCAACGGATTGATTACTATCCCACCCACGAATACCAGGGGTTTCAATTCAGGCCTGGACGACCGATTCCCTTCGGCGCCACACTTGTACCCAACGGGGTTAATTTTTCCATTTTCTCCAGCGCCGCAACCTCTTGTACGCTTGTGCTCTTTGAAAAGAGGGCATCGAAGCCGGTGGTGGAAATTCCATTCCCGGAGGAATTCCGCATCGGCAATGTCTATTGCATGATTGTATTCGATCTGGACGTTGAAAACATCGAATATGGGTATCGAATGGGCGGCCCCTGGGACCCCATTGCCGGGCACCGATTTGATAAAACCAAAATCCTGTGCGATCCCTACGCCAAAGCGATCGGGGGACGAGATGTTTGGCTTCAACCTCCTGATTGGAATAACCTCTATCAGTATCGTGCACGGCTTGCATTCGAAGACTTTGATTGGGAGGAGGACCGTCATCCTGAAATTCCCATCGAAGACCTTGTGATTTACGAAATGCATGTCCGCAGTTTCACTCGGCACCCTTCTTCGGGAGTCAAGTATCCGGGCACATTCGCCGCGATCCGCGAGAAAATTCCTTATCTGAAAGAGTTGGGGGTCAACGGCCTTGAATTGATGCCCATTTTTGAATTCGACGAATGGGAAAACAATCGACAGCACCCCGAAACGGGCGAACTTCTTGTGAATTACTGGGGTTACAGCACCCTCGGTTTCTTCGCTCCCAAAGGGGGGTATGCAGCTACCGGGAAGTACGGGATGCAGGTGGACGAACTGAAGACCCTCATCAAAGATTTGCACAAAAACGGTATTGAAGTTATTTTGGATGTTGTGTTCAACCATACTGCTGAAGGAGACCATCGCGGACACACGATTTCTTTTCGAGGGGTTGATAATAAAACTTACTACATGCTCACCCCGGATGGATATTACTTTAACTTTTCGGGTTGCGGGAATACGCTTAACTGTAATCACCCGGTGGTGCGGAATGTTGTGCTGGATTGTTTGAGGTACTGGGCTTCAGAATATCACTTGGATGGATTTCGCTTTGATCTGGCTTCCATCCTCGGGCGCGATCCAATGGGTTATCCCCTTTCGAATCCCCCACTCCTGGAGACCTTGGCTCACGATCCAATTCTCGCCAGGTGCAAGCTCATCGCCGAAGCATGGGATGCGGGTGGTTTGTACCAGGTCGGTTCGTTTCCGGCTTATGGACGGTGGGCGGAATGGAATGGCAAATATCGCGATACCATCCGCAAATTCCTGAAAAGTGAGCCCGGTCAGGTGGGTGAGCTATCCTACCGAATTCAAGGCTCACCCGATTTATATGAACACCGCGGGCCGACAGCGAGCATCAATTTTGTGACCTGTCACGATGGGTTCACATTGTACGATCTGTTCTCATACAACGACAAGCACAACGAAGCCAATGGGGAAAACAATAACGACGGCGCCAACGACAATAACAGCTGGAATGGCGGATGGGAAGGCGAGACCGATGATCCGGGAATTAACTCCCTCCGCCGGCGACAGATCAAAAACGCCCTGACCATTCTTCTGATCAGTCAGGGCGTGCCCATGATTTTTGCGGGTGATGAGGCGGGACGAACGCAGAACGGGAATAACAACGCCTATTGCCACGACACCGAAATGAACTGGTTCGACTGGTCGCTGCTCGAACGGAATGCCGATCTGTTCCGTTATGCAAAGAGGTTTATCCACTTTCGGCATGCGCATCCAGCCCTTCGCAACCGATACCACTTCCAGCACCGCGACTATGTGGGCAGTGGTTATCCGGATATTAGTTTTCACGGCACGCAGGCATGGAATTGCGACTGGTCTTTTGACAGCCGTGTATTCGCCTTCCTGCTCTGCGGAAAACATGCCAAACAAGGATCAGTTGAAGATGATTTTATCTATGGAGGCATCAACATGCACTGGGATGCGCTTCATTTTCAACCGCCTTATTTGCCGGAGGGAATGAAATGGCATATATTTTCAAATACCGGGATGCCGGCGCCAGAAGATGTCCATGAAATAGGGCGGGAACCCATCCTCGCCGAGCAGAATAATATCCTGGTGGGTCCCCGTTCAATAATCGTATTGGTGGGGCGATGAGGTTATGCCGCACTCTGAGACTGTATCTCATAAAGTTAACTTCATAGAATAAGGAGGCAGAAATGTCATTCAGCGTGTCTTCTGAAATCATCAACGATGTTGCAAGATTCGTCCTCTCGGGTGAATTGGATGCCGGGTCTGCGGGTATGTTCAAGGCGGAAATTGAAAAGGTGGCGGCTCAAGGGCCAAAACGACTGGTGCTTATGGTCAAAGATCTGGCATTTATGGCCTCAGCAGGCCTGCGAGTGCTGATCTTTGCCAAGCAAAAACTGGGCACCGAGGTTCCCATCTACATCGTCAGCCCCCAGGAGCCCATTGTCGATACTTTGCAGAAAACCGGATTCCACCACAGTGTTCACATCGTTCCAGAGTATGGCGACGAAAGTTAAACCATCTAAACAGGCCTTGGGGAACGGCACGGGTGGAGCGTTTTGCAATCAGAGTACTGTACTCAAGGCGTGGGGCTGCTAAAAAGCGTTGTAGAAGTAGGAAGAGGATCATGGAGCCAAAAAGGTTTGCCGCTACCCTGGATTCCTTGGGTCCCGTTCGTGACTATCTGAAGTCAGCCGCCCAAACGGCTGGATTAGATAAAAAGGCGACGTACGAGGTTTGCCTTGCGGTGGACGAGATCGCCACCAATATCATTCTTCATGGGTATGAAGAAGCAGGGCGTTCGGGTGTGCTGGACGTGCATGTGGACATGGGCGAGCGTCAGCTAACCGTGACTCTGGAGGATGACGGCGAACCATTTGATCCGCGACAGAGCAAACTGCCCGAGGACGAAGATCTGCTGCGGCCGCTTGAAGAACGTCCCATCGGCGGTTTAGGCCTGTATCTGGCGTTTCAGGGTGTGGACGAATTTAGATACGAACGCGCGGGCGGGCGGAACCGAAATATTTTCGTCGTCTATCTTCAATCGGCTGACCAAACCAGGGAACCTTCTCAGTCATAGGGACTTACAGCAATGTTTCGGAATCTGAGCATTAAACAAAAACTTCTGTGGGGAATTTTTTTGGTCAGTCTAATTTCCATCTCCATTGACACCTATCTCACCTATACCGCTGAAAAAAAGGATATTTTGGAAGGAATTGATGCCAGTTTAAAAGTGGCGGCCTATGGAGTCTTCCACATCCTTCCGCCGGAATTTCATGGCAGGATTGAAGATCAAAACTCGATTTCAGATAAGGAGCATCTCGAAAATGTGACTCTCTTGACACAATTTGCTCGTGAGACGGGGGGGGGGGTTAAGTATGTGTATTCGTATATGAAGTTTGGAGATCGGATTCGATATATCTCAGGCAGTGACGATCCGGAAGATATCCAAAAAGGCACCTACGACCGCTTCTTCACTGCCTATAACACCGCCCCGGATTCGATGCACAGATCGTTTATTGACGGGAAGATACGCTATGACCAATACACTGACCAATACGGTTCATTCCGTTCCGTTTTCATACCTCTTAAAACTGCGAATGGAAAAGTGTTCATCGTCGGAGCCGATGTCACGATCAGTTCCCTGGAGGATAGGCTTAACGAAACGGTTGTAAGCTCGGTCCTGTTCGAATTAGGTGTTTTTATGGTTTTATTCTTGAGCGTTTATGCCATCATTTCCCGAGCCATAAAACCACTGACCGAATTGACCGGCCACACCCAGGCCCTGATCGAGCAGAATTTTAATTGGGGTGAATCTATCCGCAGCAAAGTCATATCTATTCATGAGACCAAACACGATGAAGTGGGTAAGCTTGCCAAAGCGCTCGTGCAAATGGAGACAACTCTTCAAACCTATATTGTGAACTTGAAGGAAACGACCGCAGCCAAAGAACGTATCGAAAGTGAACTGGCCATTGCCCGCAATATTCAGATGGGCTTTTTGCCGCAAACCTTTCCAGCCTTTCCTAACCGTACCGAGTTTGATTTGCACGCAATTCTTGAGCCTGCGAAGGAAGTGGGTGGAGATTTATATGACTATTTCCTAATCGATGAGAACCGGCTCTTTTTCTTGATTGGAGACGTATCCGACAAGGGGGTCCCCGCAGCCCTGTTTATGGCAGTGACCAAAACGCTCTTTGAAACGCATGCTCTTCGGGGGAATGCTTCGATTAGTGAAATTATGTCCCGGGTCAACCAAGAACTTTCGCGAGGGAACCCCTGGCAGATGTTCGTAACAGCCTTTGCAGGGATTTTGGACCTTAAAACGGGGGAAGTTGTTTATAGCGATGGAGGCCACGAGCCACCCTTCCTCCTCCGCGCTGGACAAAAGGCAGAAATTTTAAAAAAGAAGGGCGGTCCTGCCCTTTGTTTTTTCGATGATTTTCCTTACGAATCTGACACCTTTCGGCTCCGTCCAGGCGATACTCTTGTTCTTTATACTGATGGAGTGACGGAAGCGATGAATCTGGAACACAAATTATTCAGTTCCGTCCGAATCCAGCAGGCTCTTCAGATAGATGTCGAAGCCGTCCCGCTTGCAGCCACCATCCAACGGTTATTTGAGCAGGTAAAACTCTTCGCAGGCAATGTCACCCAGTCTGACGACATCGCCATTTTAGCCATACGTTATTACGGAACAATCTAAAGAAAACATCTCCTTAAAAAATTTAGTTCAACGGAGAACGCAAAACCCCCTATTTTGTTCTGGTCGGAGGGTAAAGGTGGATCCATTTCAGCGGAAAGGATGGTTCAGGTCAGAAGGAAATAGAAAGAGGGTTTAATCAGGGTTTAATACCTGAAGAGAGCGGCCCCCCAGGTCAAACCGGCGCCGAAAGAACTGACCAGGACGAGATCGCCTTTCCGGATCTTACCGCTTCGGACCGCCTCATCAAAGGCAACCGGTATGGTAGCGGCTGACGTGTTGCCATACTTGTGGACGGTGACAATCACCTTTTCGGTGGGAATCCCCAACTTTTCCGCCACGACATCCATAATCCGGATGTTCGCCTGGTGAGGGATAAACCAGTCGATCTCATCGCTCGTGATCCCTTGTTGTTCCATGATCTTTCGGGATGAATCGACCAAGGTGCGGACCGCATGTTTGAAGGTCTCGTTGCCCTGCATCTTTAAATACTGAAGGCCCTCATTCAGCATTTCATGAGAAGCAGGGATTCGCGACCCTCCTCCGGGCACATGGATCAGGTGCCAGAGATCTCCATCGGATTCAATATCCATAGCCAGGATCTCTCCGTCATCCTCTCCATTCGAATGTCCGAGGACAACCGCACCTGCTCCATCACCAAAAAGGACACAGGTGGATCGATCTTTGAAGTCGATCCGATTTGAGATAATCTCCCCACCCACCACCAGGGCTTTGCTATAGGAACCATCCTGCATGAACTTCTGGGCCACCGCCAGTCCATAGATGAACCCGGGGCAGGCAGCATTCACATCGAAGGCAACCGCCTTCTTAGCACCCAACCGGTGCTGGACCATACAACCACAAGAGGGACTGAGCATGTCTGCCGTCGAGGTTCCGATAATGATCAGGTCCAGCTCGTCAGCCGAGATACCTGCCATTTGGAGGGCGGATGCAGAGGCCAGTGTTGCGAGGTCAGACATGGCCTGGCCTTTCTCAATCATCCGCCGCTCTTTTATTCCCGTCCGGGTCGTAATCCACTCATCACTTGTGTCGATGATCTTTTCGAAATAGGAATTTGGAACAACCCGCTCCGGTGAAAAAGACCCTGTCCCTTTAATGGCAATCTTTTTCAAGAGATATCCTTCCTTCTGAATGCTTATTCCCCCGCCCCCTTGGAGAGGTTTTCTTATATCCTATTTTTTAAAAATTTTCCAGCCTTTTAGAAAAACGCTCACCGCAGGGTATGCTTTTTGAAAAAATTCCATATCATCTCATTGTATCTTTAAATCTTTTTGATCAAGACATTTCCGGGCGCTTTTTCGACGACTTCGGAAATATTTTTTAAATAGTTGGAGATATTCTCTTCCTCATCCGATCGAGAAACAGTGTCATAGGGGATTCCAAGCCGCTCGTAGGCATCGAGTACCTCTTTTACGGTAAGGTTTTCTATCGTCCGGCCGGGTTGAAAAGTGACTTGATGTTTAGTTCCGCTTGTTGTTTCAACGACGAGCCCAACATCGATCAATTCTTGGAGGAGTTGCCGCACAAAGCGAACCGGAATTTCCAACAGCTCTGCAATCTGTATGGCGTCTAATGCTTTTTCTCCTTGAGAAAACTTCTTGGTCAGCAGGTGAAATATCTTAAGGGTGAGAAGCCTTTTCGATGAGAAGCTGGCCCGGGAATAATCCGGTTGAAATCCGAACGTTTCATAATGTTCATTGGCATGAGAAATTTCAGCTCCGAAAAGGACAATCATCCAGCTCATTTGAAGCATCGCCAGGAAAAGGGGCAGGGCCGCGAAGCTACCGTAAATGGCGCCGTAACTTGCAGCTCCGATCTGGAACTTAATATATAACCATTGGACGACCTGGGCAATCGTCCCCGCGAAGATCCCTCCCACGATAGCTGACCTGAGCGGAATCCGGGCATTGGGCATCACCAGATAGAGCATGGTTAACAGAATCCAGATCGAAACATAAGGCAACAGATTCAACAGGAAAAAGATGACCGAGCTAAACACTCCCAGAAAGGCGATTTTTTGAACAATCACCTTCACCTGGCTGGCCACGAGGACGGTCGCACTGCTGGCGATGATCATGAGAACCGGAGCGAAAACCATCATGGCAATATAATCGCTAAATTTTCTTGCAAGGGTTCTCGATTTTTTTACCTCCCATATATTATTGAGTGACTCCTCAATTTTTCCCAGAATCGATATCACCGTCCATAAGAGTAAGACCACGCCAACACCGGCGATCACCCCTCCTTTGGCCTGATCAAGAAGGTTGTGTGAAAACGCAAGAATCTGGTTTGTGATGTCCGCCTGCCAGTTTGCCTTTTCCGCCATCTGGAGAATCTGTTTTTCGATCATTTTTTCAAGACCGAAGCCCTTAGAAATGGCAAAGGCGACGGCAACCACCGGAACGACATTGAGTAGAGAATAATAGGTCAAGACCGATGCTGTCTTTCGACAGTGGTCCCTAATAAATCCTTGGGCTGCCAAAAGCATGATACGGAGATATTTAACGAAAAAGGCTTTAATGGGATGCAGTTCTTTTAACCGGATTTCCCAGATGCCCGTCTTGAAGAAATTGATGATGCGTGACATCATAACAGTTCTCCCTTTCCGTCCCCCGTTGTTCAACCTGCCTTCAGTTCAGAAGTGCATTGTGGACAACGGGTTGCTTTGATCGGAATCGCGGAGAAACAATACGCACATTCTTTGGTCGTTGGCACAGGAGGAGGGGCCTCCTCTTGACGTCTCAATCGATTAATCGTTCGGACAAGGAGAAATACCGCAAAGGCAACGATGACAAAACTGATGATGGTATTCACAAACACTCCGAAGTTGATCGTCACGGCCCCTGCGGACTTTGCTGCAGCCACGGAGGCATAAGGTCCGGCCACCTTGCCTTCCTTGAGGACAACAAAAATATTGGAAAAATCAACATTCCCTAAAAGCAGGCCGATGGGCGGCATGATCACGTCTTGAACGAGTGAATTCACAATGGTGCCGAAGGCTGCTCCAATGATGATACCCACCGCCATATCCAACACATTTCCCTTCATCGCAAACTCTCTAAATTCTTTGAGCATCTCCATATCCTCCTTTATGATTTTTTCTGATGGAATATTCTTGATTATTTCAGCTTAAAATCCACACGACTATCCTTGATCTTCTCCTTCTTTTCCGGGGTAAGAGATTTTGGTTCAAGGATAAATATTCTTTCCGGTTCAACCGGACCGGATTTGACGATAGCTTCTTTTACTTTCATGGCCCGTTGAGAGGCAAGGGTCCTCAGATCCCCATCCTTGATTTCTAAATGAGTCAGGATCAATTTTTCCATTTCAGGTACTGGGATGTCCTTGGCCATGCCCAGAACATTTCTCGGTTTCGGGAATTTCTCTTCTTTATAGGCCAGCTTCAGATATTTGTCGTATTCCGGTTTTTCGATTTTCACCTCATCCACAGGAATGGCAGGTTGTCTTTTCTTGACCATCTCATTCAGTTTCTGCGCCTTTAGCTTTCTGCTGAACATATACTGCTTCAACCCCTCTCTGTCTTTCTCCATATCCACACGCCCCTCGATATCCATTTTAAGGGAAGGCCGATCATTCAGAGCCTTTGCAATGGCGCTCAGTTTCTTCGCACTGGGTTCGGCAACCACGGAGCTTCCGTATTCAAACTCGACGAAACTGAGTTCTTCTCCCCCTCCAATCATGGCCCCGAGAAGTGAAAAAGGTGAGGTGGCCGCTTTGGCAATCAGGTTGACCAGGATCTTCAGAATGATTCCCCATACGCTGAATTTAGGATCATCGAGACTCCCTGTGACAGGGATGTCCAGTTTGATCTCTCCTTTTCGATCCTTAAGAAGGGCAATGGCAAGCTTGACAGGTAACTTGGTCGCCTGAGGACTTTCAATCTTATCTCCCAAAGTAAATTGATCCAAGAAGATATGATTCTGAGAATCGAGTTTCTTCTTGGCGATAAGATATTGCAGGTCAAAAGAAAGTTTGCCCTTCTCAATGGTATATCCAACATATTTCCCGGAATAAGGAGTCATCGGGCTGAGATCCATATCCTTAAACCGGACTTTTAAATCGACGTGCAGGTCTTCTTTCAAAGGATTGATCTTCCCCGTGATCTCAAGGGGAGCATAATCGTTCAGCTTCCCACGAAGTTCCATATCGGCCAGGGTCGTCTCTTCGGAAGAAAGCCCGGACACCCTTCCTCCGATCTCAGTCAGTTTTACCGAATATTCCGGCTTGAGGGATTGATCCGAGAAGTCAACTCTCCCTTCCTGCAGGGTAACTGTTCCGATTTTGATATTTTTAACCGACTCCTTTTCTTTCTGCGAAGAAGCCACCTTCTCCTGTGTCACAGGAGGAGAGGCTTCTTTCTCTTTCTTTGGCTCGTCCTTTACCATAATCTCCTGAAGATTCAGTGATCCATTCGGTTGGATAACCAGGCGAGTATAGAAATTGGTAAGGGAGATTCCTTTGACATCGATCAAGAGAGGATTCAGCCCCACATTAAAATCATCGAAAGAGAGAGACTCCCACTTCAGGAAGTCTTCGGCATTCTGCTTATCAATGGATGCAAAATGGGTTAAAGAGGCTTCGCCCCGGTAGGTCATTTTAAATTCCTTGTTGTCCGGCATCCCTAAGGAAAGGGTACCAGCCGATGAAAAGGCGCCGCCTGTTAAAGTGATTTTTACTTTATCTGTGAAATAAGACTGAAAGGACCCGATTTCTAAGCCTTTTAAATTCATTTTTAAATCTGCTGCGACAGGATCGATGCCAACCATCCCTGTCATGGAAAAGGTTCCCTTCTTGTTCAAAAGAAGGTCAAGAGTAAGTTTGCCCTTGCTATTTTTTGCGGTCGAGATATTTTCTCCTGTCAGTTTAAAATCTTCTACAACCACCATCACGGGTTCAATGGGTGTTTGATCCTCCACTCGAATCGTATAACCATCAACCGACAAATTTTTCAGTAAGACGGCCCAGGGTTTTTCAGGAACCTTTGTTTTGTCCTCCACGGGTTTTTCTTGGGATGCCGATGGGGATACTGATGGAGGAGGAAAGAGCTTGAGGAGATTCAAATCGCCATTTTTAAAACGTTTGATGGAGAGGTCCCCTTTCTGCATGGAGACCTTCCCAATGTTGAGTTGCCTCTTTGCAAGATCAACATCGGTCTCTCGGATTGAAAAGTTGGGGATCTTAAGAAAGTCTTCATTCTCTTCAGCTTTCTTAAGACGAAGGGAATTGAGGACGAGGGTGAGTCCTGAAAGGAAGACCTCTGGTTCCTTTTCGCCTTTACCATATTTGTAACGTGTAGAAAAGTCGAGGCGTCCCTCTTCAATGTCAAAGAGGATGTTATCCCGATAGTAAGGTGCATATTTCTTTAACGGAATAGATTTGATTTCCAAAGCCCCTCCTGCTCCCAAGGGGTCCATCGAAAATTCACCCTCAAGCTTGATGTTTTCTTTGGCCTCGGTTTGAAGGGAAAGTGTGTACGCTGATTTCTTGTCCTTACCATTGCTGAAATGATCAACCTTTAAGGCGATCGGATTAAAGATCGTTTTAAAGGTTGGATTTCTGGAAAGATCGGAGAAAGAGACTTTTCCGCCCGTAAGTTGTATCTCATCAATATCTAAAACCAAAGGGGCGGACCCTTCATCCTTCTTGGGAGCAGATTTCGCCTCGCTTTTTTCGGGCAGGAGGGTTTGAAGGTTGACGACTCCTTGATCATCACGCCGTACTTCCAGTTCAGGAGACTGGATGGAAATCTTTGACAGGTGAATGATCTGTCGGAGAGGTTCTGTCGGCGCAATTCCGATTTCAAGAAGTGGAAGTCTGAATAAAGTATTTTTCTTGTTATCGTCGAGCGCCACTTTTTTTAAGGCCACATTTCCCGTCAGGGTCAAGGAGGGCGATTTATCCCGGGGCTGAAGAAACGAGATCTTTGCTTGAACATCGAGAAAAGCGGAGACGATCTTAAAATTTAATTTAATAGGGAGATAGGCAAGATAATAGGGAATGTCCAGGTCGTTGATATTGATGTCAAAAACGGTTTCAAGGGTGTCTCCAAATGGTTTGGTATTGCCTTGAACCTTATAGGGTGTCTCATTAATTTTGGTTCTTTCGTAAAAAAGTTGAAATGGTTGCGCTAACCTCTAAAAGTTCTTTAATAACAGTCAGATAGAAAAGTACACCGGATTTTAGCCGTATCTGGTATGGTTTAGCTGCGAAACAAAACCTTACCGGAGGCAAAACCCGATGCAGTTAAATACTATCACAGAGTTACTCAACATACCAAACTATAAAGTGACCCACATGATAAAGAACACGAACGATAGCCTTCACGTGATGCTCGATCAGATGGAGGCGACCCCTGCGGTCTGCTCAGGCTGTGGGAATATTCACCATGATTCGGTTCACAGTAGAGGGTTCATTG
>Ga0209835_1000425_pt1 | contig 28321 bp, 9 predicted proteins | sample LakKivwa52mmetaG_FD_184138 | JGI IMG/M metagenome (GOLD analysis project Ga0209835, IMG submission 184138) | Anoxic lake water microbial communities from Lake Kivu, Rwanda to study Microbial Dark Matter (Phase II) - Lake Kivu water 52m metaG... | ecosystem: Environmental > Aquatic > Freshwater >... | reverse complement strand
CCGGGAAATGTTCCTTGAGGTATCGGCTGTCCATAACCGGCTGGTCCGCTGCTCCGGCATGACCGAACCACAGGAGCAGCGCCCCTGATACCAGTGTGATCATCGCAATTCTCTTCATCATAGCCACGCCCCTCCCTCCGGCCTCGTCTTCAGTTAAAATCCGGCATTGCAAACATCTCGAGAAAGATCTCGAAGGTGATGACGGTCATCAGCAGGTCGTTGTCGAAGGTCTGATTGACCGTAAAATTGTCGCCCCGGTAAGTCTTTTTGAGTCGCTCGATCGTATCGGGATTGAAGTATCCCTCCCTTTGGATCTTGTCGTACGCGAGAAGGTCATTGAGCCACGGGACATTCTGCTTCACGAGATAGGGACTTCCCGGCGCCACGAACCCGAACTTCTGGCGATTCACCACTGCCTCGGGCAGATACCGTCTGGCGGTCCGCCGCACGATATACTTCTCTGCCGCGTCTCTCATCAGGAGCGAAACGGGCAATGTCCGGGCGAATTCGATCACCTCCCGATCGAGAAAAGGGTAGCGGGCCTCCACGGAATTGGCGAGGGATACCCGGTCGCCGTGGTCGGAAAGCAGGTGATCCGAAAGGCGCAGCTTGAAATCCGCATAGGATCTCTTATGGAGCGGATGTCGGCCGACCATCTTCGAGACATCGACCAGCTCCCGCCCTTCGGCACAGAAATCATCCAGCATCGACCCGACGGCTTGCGAATAGAGGGCCGCCTTGGTCTCCCGGAAAGCAAAGAAATCCCGTTCATAGAGGAACCGGCTGTCGCCCCAGAGCCGCTGGCGGATCTCTTTCTCGATCTGGGTTTCCGCATCGTCGATCTCATCGACCCCGTCGCGCTGCAGCATGTCGAACCGGTAGCCCACGTAACCGCCGAAGAGTTCGTCTGATCCCTCGCCGGTCAGGATGACCTTCATGCCCTCGCTCCTCACCAGCTCCGAAAGGGCGAGCGAGCAGGTGTCGTAGGACTCCTTCAGGGGCGACTCGGCATGATAGACCGCGGTCTTGATCCGGTTGATGATATCCGGCCAGTCGAAGAGGATCTCGTGGTGGATCGAGTTGACCTGCGATGACACCAAACGCTGGTATTTCCGCTCGTCGATGTCGGGCTGGTGAAAACCGATCGAGAAGGAGTGCCTCTGCTCTCCGGGATGGACGTCGCTGATGATCGCGGCGATCAGGGAGGAGTCGAGGCCGCCGCTCAGGTAGAAGCCGACAGGGACGTCGGCGTTGAGCCGGTAGCGAACGGCCTGCCTGAGGAGCTCATCGAGCTGCTCCACGTAGAAGGATTCCGGCCGGCCGTCGCCAGCCTCCCCCTCCCCGGGATAGCTGAGATCCCAGTACTCCCGGATCTCCACCTTCCCGTTCCTGACGGTGACGCAGTGGCCGGGCTTGAGACTGTGGATCCCGGTAAACATCGTCGTCGGGCTCACGGTCCCCGGGAAGGTGAAGACCTGGTCGAGCCCGGTCAGATCGACGGACCGCCGGACCGCCGGATGTTTCAGAATCGCCTTGACCTCCGAGGCGAAGATGAAGGAGCCGCCGGCTTCGGTGAAAAAAAGCGGGGTGATCCCCACATGGTCGCGGGCAAGAAAGAGGTTCCGCTCCGCCCTGTCGTAGATGGCGAAGGAAAACTGTCCGTTCAGGCGGTTGAGGAATTCGCGGCCCTCCTCCTCGTACAGATGGACGAGGACCTCCACGTCGCAGGTGGTCTGGAATTGGTGGCCCCTGGCGATCAGCGTCTCCTTGAGTTCCCGGTAGTTGTAGATCTCCCCGTTGCAGACCGAGACGATCGTGCGGTCCTCGTTGTAATGGGGTTGATTCCCCGTCGTCAGGTCGAGGATCGCAAGCCTCCGGAAGGCGAATCCCCAGCGGTCCTCTACATGGAATCCTGCGTCGTCGGGACCGCGGTGGACGAGGGTCTTTGCCATGGCCTCCAGCACCGGCCGCTCCACGGTGTTTTTCCCCCAAAGGTCGACGATCCCCGCGATCCCGCACATCGTTACAACTCCTCGCTGTTCCGCCGTTTGCGGGCATCCGCAACGGCTGTGAGGCTAGGCCAGACCTGGAGGGCTCGGGCGTATCCGAGAAGTTCTTGATGCAGAATACCGAGAGCCGGTTCCCATTCCCGGTCGGTCAATTCCGGCGAGGCCTCCGGCTGGAGGAGTCGCTCCCAGTGAAAACGGGTAAATACCGTCTCGATAGCGCTCCGGTAGGTATTCCGTTCCGGATAGTAAAGCCATCCTGTCCTGCCAGTCGCCCAATAAAGATGACGAAGGTATTCGATCACCGACAGGATGCCATCCCCCAGGGGAATACCGTCGTTCATGCTACGGCGCATCAGATCCGGCTTGAGATTCCCCCCTGAGAGCCAATCTTCGATGGTTCGCCCAAGACTTGTCATGACGTCCTTTGGTGCGGCGCCGGAAATGAAAAGATCCTCTCCCGCTTCTTCGGCAATCAGCGGGATGAGCTGGCGAAAGATACATCCCAATCCCTCGTGCAGTGCCGTGCGAATCTTATCCGAAGAACGCCCGGTCTGATCGCGCCCATGATGCACCGCTCCATGGGGAGAGAGGGTCCAACTGCTTTCAATGGCCTTACGGCGGCTCAGAACGTCCTGCACGCAGCCCATCACAAAATCCTGGCAATGAAGATCGGTGGCAAGGGTCGCCTGGGAGGGGACACGGCTCGCCAGCCCCCGGGTGTGTCCCAGGATCGCCAGTAGTCCTCCTTGTGTCACCGGGTTCCAGTTCTCCGTATGCCAGGCCCGCGGGCTGGAGCCCGGATCGCCAGGACCCGCATAGCGAAACGATGGCAAGCGCGCACGCTGCCAGGCCACGCCGAACCGCAGATTCTTATAGTGCAGCTGCAGTGCGTCTCCCTCCCCCCAGTCCGGCACTCCGCAGTAGGTGAAGCAAAGCGCACGTACACCGGGAACCGAAGCTCCCCGATTGAGAATGGACAGCACGTCCACATCCACTCGCCGGGTCCGCCATCCTGGCGCGACCTGAACCCAGGGATACACATCGTCGTCAATCATCGCCACGTTACGGTCACCCAGCTCGAGCAATATCCAGTTCCGCTGGGCTCCTTTTCCGCCCTCCCCAATCGTCGCTTCGATTCCCTGCCGGCAGCGCTCGCGGTCCTCTGGCGTCGACACAGATTTTTCAAGAGCTGATCGATACTGTTCTCTCAGCAAAGATTTTTCTTCCGGTCCGAAATACGAAAGGGGAATTCCCCGCAGTTCATACAACGCGGCAAGAGCTTCAATCGACCGTTGCCGTTCCGGTCGTCCGTCATCCGTGGAATCGTCGAAGACGTGGATCCGAACCCCGCGATTGCCGTGGCCGAAGGCGATCAGATTGTCTGCATAGATGCGCAGCGTATCCAGAATTCGCGATCGGTTGTGCGTCATAATGGCCAGGTCGGTTACAGCTCCTTCAAACCGGGACCGGGAGATGCCGTCTTCTCCGGGTGCTGTCACCGTGTAACGGAAGGATGCTTCATCTTCCGGCGCCACGTCCATGGATCGGGGAGGAACATCCAGAAACATTTTTTCGAGAATCAGATGCGGCTCCTCGCAGCGGGCCTGCAGCAACAGAAAGGGCGCGCCGTTTTCCAGATGAAGCCGCAGCGACAGCTCCCGCAAGAGCATGTTCAGCCGCCGGCCCGATAAGCGCGACGGGAGCGCAGACAGCGCAAGATGCAGGGGCGCGGCTTCCCCCGAAAGCATCCAGCGGATAAAGTCCGGCGCAGTCACAATTTCCTCAAGCCCTTTTCTCTCCGCTCCCTCCCGTAAAGCGAGGAACCGCCGGATGGTGTTGGCCCCGGCCAGGCGTTCATCCCGGCGTATGGCCGCAAGGCGCTCCGCCCATGCAGGTTCCACCGAATCGATTGACGTGGAGGAAGGCAGTGGATGCCGGTCAGTCAGAAGCGCCCAGCGTTGCTTGGGATCCCTGATATCGAAGCCGTGCCGCCGGCATGCGGTGCTGAGGGATGTCCACGGGTCCGCGGCGGTGGTTCCCTGGCGGATCTCGCGGAAGAATTCCAGGATCAGGAGCCGGTCGCTCTGTTCCAGCCAATCGACTCGCCTCTCTCCGACGAGCACAGCCCATTCCTGAAACGCCGCATCGCAGCCGCCGCCGGCTTGCCAGACATCCCAGATGGACTGACTCAAAAATGCACGGTCCTGTTGAGAAGACAGCGTGAGCGGACAAAGGGCAATCAGAGCGCTCAGCGCGTCGTCAAGAGCGGGGGAGTTCCCGGCGATGCCGGCGGCAGCGTTCCGAACCAGACGGTCGAACCGGGCGCGGTCCTTTTCATGATGAAAGTCCCGCCAACCGCTTTTTTGAACGGCACCGACCGTGTGAAACATTTTTGACCTGAAAAATCCCATAAACACCATGCCGTGAACCAGAGCCGCAATTCCCGGCAGCACCGGCGTAGGGCCATAATCCTGCCCAAACAACGTCACAGGCGCAAACCCTTGGCGTTGACCTCTGCTGCAAAGTCATGCGGACCGTATTACACAACCCGCCGTCCATGCGCACAGAGTCGCCTGGCCAGGGAGAACGCCGCATAATCGCCCCCACGCTCCGGCATGACGATAACGGCGACGGTCATACGCCGCCCCGGCACTGCACTATGGGGTTGACAACCCGGATGGCTTCCATGATAACCACGTGCCTTGACTTGGGTGAGGTCCCGAGCACGGCTCTTGTCCTGCAGTCCCCTGCTTAGTGCAGGGTCTCCTCGACAATGGCGCCGAAGTCGAGCTTCATAACCCGGTCGGCCAGATGGAAGTACCGATCATCGTGGGTCGACGCAATGATCGTCTTTCCCTGCTTTTTCAGATCCGCAAGTACCTCTTCATAGAAGTGTCTCCTGAAACCGGGATCCTGATCGGCGGCAACCTCGTCGAAGAGATAAATGGGCTTATCTTCCATGAGGGCGATGATGAGGGCGAGTCTCTTGCGCTGGCCTGTGGAGAGGTTGATATCGCTGAATTTTCCGTCGCGATAGGATATCTTCTCACTCAATTCCATGTCGCCAAGCAGCCTGCTCAGCCTGCCCTCATCGACGTCTTTGATCCCGTAGAGACGGTCGAAAAGATGAAAATCCGAAAGGATGATGGAGAAGAAATTCCGGTAGGCGTCGTAATTGGTCATGTTGACCGGAACGTCGTCCAACTGGATCACGCCCCGCTGGGGATAGTACAGACCGGCGAGAAGTTTCACGAGCGTGGTCTTCCCGCTGCCGTTTCCCCCGACGAAAAACAGGATCTCCCCCTTCTTCACCTCCAGGTCGATCGGCCCGACCGTAAAGACCTTCTCATCGCTCGATTTTTCATAGGAAAAGGTGACCTTCTTCATGGCTATGACGTCGAAGGTCGTCTTGGATTGCAAGGGTCCGGTGGGCAATGATTGGACGGTATCGTCGGCACTGTCGAAGATCTCCTCGAGTTCGCTCAGTTTTTCAAGGGCGATGGTCGCCACCGACAGGATGGGTATTGCCTCGACCACTGCCCCCAGAGGTCCGACAACGAAGAGGAGGACCGCCACGAGACTCATGATCAACTGAGGGGTGGAAGAGCTCATCTGGGGCAGCACAAAGATGACCGCAGCGATCATGATCATCATGAACACCTGCGTGTAAATGACATTCGATATGAACCGCCCCTCCGTTCTGATCCGGATCTCCCTGACGCTCGCGGAGATGGTCTGCAGATGATTGCAGTACAGATCGTCGCTCTTGGCCCGGTTCATCTTCAATTCCTTGAAGCCCTCCAGGAGGTGGTTCAGGGAACCGATGAATTCGTTTTCCATCCCCGCAGAAATGCGAAGCTCCTGATTGATGGTTCTCTGGTTGTACATATAGACGACAATGCCGCAGGCGATCACTGCCAACTCCAGCCAGAATGCGGTGAGCGAGAGCCAGGCCATGTAGGCGGAGGAGAACAGCAGCATGATCGCCGCGACGGTACCGTTGGCGATCCTTCGGAAGGCTTCGAACACGACCTCCGTACCCTCCGAAAGGGTGGTCAGTATCCTGGGTTTCCCTACCTGCTCGAATACGGCGAGATTGGAACGCCTGATCTTGTCTGCGATCCTCACATTCGTCTTCGTCAGCGCGGTGCGGGCGATGGTCGCGCTCTGATAGAGCGTGTAATGTCGGGTCAGGGCAAGGATCAGGACGCTCAATATGAAGATCAGGAGGTACCGGAAGTTCAGTTCGGCATAATCTTGGGAGGCTTCGTTGATAATGACGACAATCAGGCCGTTAAATATACCGGCGATGAGCCCCGCAATCAGAATCTTATGACCCGTCTGGTTCGATTCTCTTCTCAGGAAATTGATCAGTCTACTGCTCATGGGGTCACCTTACCAGCGTTCTGTGCACAAAGACCTTTGTACCCCTTGGAAATCGGGTCCCGGATGCGCATTTCACATACACCACACGGCGCCAGAAGTCAAAATACTTCCTCCGCAAATACCGCCTCGACAACCGACGCCCTCTCTGCCGCATCGTTGCTCCCATCCCGATCGCTCCGCCATCCGGCATTCCATCGGATATTCCGGGTTGATTTTCCTCCTGCGAAAAACGCAATCGCCATCCTTGTCGGTGCCGCATCATAGAGCCGCGAGCAGTCGGTCCATTCAGGATCATGGCGTGGCATAGCCAGGCACGACCTTTTTTCCCTCCTGGTATTTTTCTTTAAAATAGCGCCGCAACACCGAATTGTCGCTGCTCAGGAAGGTCCCTCCCGATTCATAGTGCTTCTGGAAGATCTTCCCCACCGCATACACCGCGGCACCACCCGTGATAGACAGCATTCCCGCAGAGAACAGGTAGCCAACCACAGGGGCATCCTTGAGGGCGGTATGCATCCTGATGGACAGGTAGACCGATCCGAGGCTGGCGATGAGGGAGATGAGGACTTTGTAGCGTACCAATCGATGGGGAATGGGAATGCGGTATGCCCCTGCCAGATCACCGATCATCTTCACTTCGAGGACGGTTACGGCCACAACATCCACGAGGGCGGAGGGTATCAGACCGGCGCCCATGGCCAGGATGACGTACTTCTTAATGATGTTGTCCGCCGCGAGTCTCATTTCATCGGTGATTATCATCTCATCGACGGGTGATGCAGCGGATGGTGCATTGCTCGGCTTGTTCTCGGAACCGTTCATAGTCCTCCCTTTTGCGGACAGTGTCTTTTCCCGTCAGTTCGACCATTCGCGCGACACCGCACAGGGTTAAAAATCTTCATTGATCTCCGCGGCGGAGCGGATATAAGCGTCCCGCTCCCGCCGCTCTTCGGCGCTCAGCACCGACAACCGGAGGTCGCCGATTCGTATCTGCGCATCTGCGATCACCGACCCGATGATCGCCCCGAAGGTCTCCTTCACCTGCTCCATCAACCTCTCGGGAAACGCCTCCGGATTGTACCTGAACTCGACGCGCATCTTCTCACCCGGCTCCACGATGACGGTCAGGTCGTAGTTTGTTTGCTCGAAGGCCTTCACTTCTCCGATGGAAAACCCCAGCCGGTATCTCTGTTCAAGGCCGACCAGCTCCTCGGCAAGGGGATAATTCTCGAACACCAGCACATGGTCGAGCAGTTCCTGTTTCAGGGAGGTTGCGGCTTGAATGTCGGCGAGGGAACAGTAGTGATAGGCCTGATGCTTCAACGTCTCCTGCTGCAGTTCCTTCATCAGCTCGGTAAACTTCTGGTCCGGCTGCATCCGGACCCTCACCGGAATGGCATTGATGAAAAGACCCACCATCTCTTCGACGTCAGGAAGGTCCCCGGGACGGCCGGAAACTGTCGCCCCGAAGACGACGTCATCGACACCGGCATATCTGCTGAGCAGCACGCCCCAGGCTGCCTGGATCACCGTGTTCAGGGTCACCCGGTTTTCCGAGGCCAACCGCTTCAATTTTCCCGTCGTCCCATTGTCGAGTTCCAGGACTGCCGTCTCCGCCGCCCTGAACGGCTTCCCGCGATCCCCGGTCCCGACCTTCGGCAATACTGCAGGACGATCATACCCGTCGAGACAACCCTTCCAGTAAGCGATGGTGCCGGCCGGATCGAGTCCCTCCAGCCAGCCTATGTACCTGCCATACTGCGCCGCCGGCTTCATGACCGGCTCCTGTCCCCGCTCGAACGACGCATATGCCGCGAGTAATTCGGTCAGCAGGATGCCGGTACACCAGCCATCCAGGAGGATGCCATGGGTGCTCCAGATGATCTCATGGCAGGTGTCACTGCGCTTTATGACGGCCACCCGCATGGGGACCGCCCGGGAAAGGCTGAAGCCCTCTTTCCTGTCCTCGTCCAGGAGGCCCGCCAGATGCGCATCCTGTTGCTCTGCGGAAAGCACGCTTATGTCCGTACAGCGAAGGTCGATTCTCGTTTCCTTTGCCACGACCTGCAGGGGCCGTTCCAGCCCTTTGTGGACGAAGATGGTTCGCAGGATGTCATGCCGGTCGATCAGCCTGTTCCAGGCCGCTTCGAACGCCCGGATATCGAGGGGCCCATCTATCCGGCAGGAGGTCTGCTGGAAATAGACCGGCGAGCCGTTTTCGAGCCGCTCATGATAGAGTATGCCCTCCTGCAGAGGCGAAAGCGGGTAAAGGTCCTTCAGGCTGTCCGGGGCAAGCCCGCAGTCCGCAAGGAGCCTGTCCAATTCCTTCGGGGTCAGGCCGCTGAAGGTCAGGTCATGGGGGGTGACCACGGAGGTTTTCCTCCCGGTGCAGTGGCGGCTGATGGAGCGCAACTCCTTCGCGTATGCATCGAGAAGGGTTTTCATCGTCTCCCGCCGGAAGGCTTTGGCATTGTAGCCGAGCGAGAAGCGGAGTCTGCCGTCGACGACGGCTCCTTCGAGTTCCAGTTCATGGCTCCGGTCCATCCGGGGGGCAATGGTGTTATCGATGCCCGCGCCGTCTAACTGGAAGACGCGACCCGCGCTCCCGTCAAATCCGCCCAGGTAGTTGAAGAGAATCTGCGGGGCCAGGCCGAAGGAAAGGCCCGACGTTTTCTCCGGAGGGGTGAGGTAATGCAGGATTCCATAGCCGATGCCGTTTGCCGGTATGCGCCTGAGCGCCTCCTTCACGTCTCTGATCTGATCTGCCGGTGCGTCATCCTTCAGATCGAGCACGAAGGGATAGAGCGTCGTGAACCATCCGACCGTCCTCGCGACATCGATTGCGCCGGCGATCGCCTCCCTGCCGTGTCCTTCCAGGTCGATGACGCTCCTCGTTATCCCGAACAGCTTCTTGAGGGCCCTTCCGAGAGCGACGAGCAACAGGTCTTTCGTCTCCGTGCGGTATGCCCGGTTTGCCGTTGTCATGAGCATCGCGGTCTCTTCCTCGCCAAGTTCGCAGCCGACGGTCGCCATATCCTCGTAGCGGTTCGACGCTGCCGGAACGTCGGCGGGTATGCGGTCCGTTGCCGCCTCTTCCACCGTCCGCCAGAAGGGTATCTCTTCCGTCAGCTTCGGGCCGAGGCCGTATTCCCGGATGTGTTCCGCCCATTGTTTGAACGGGTCTGTCTTCTGAGGCAGGTAGATGGCGTTTCCCTGAAGGGCCTGCTCGTACCCCGTCTCCAGGTCCTCGATGAGGATGCGCCAGGAGACGCCGTCCACGACCAGGTGATGGATCACGATGCAGAGGTGGTCGGCGCTTGCGCCCCTCAAGAGGACCGTGCGCATCATCGGCCCGCTCATCCGCATCGACTCGGGGACCTCGCTGCAGCGACGCTTGATCTCCTTCTGGTCCCCCTCCTTCCCCCTGAGGTCGATCGTCTCGATGCTGAGCGGACAGTCGGCCGTGGTCCTCATCTCCTGAACGATCCCGCCCTGTTCTCCCCGGTAGCTCATGCGCAGGGCGTCATGGTGTTCCTGAAGCGCGGCCATTGCCTGCCTGAGGGCAGGCTCATCGATCCGCCGGTGTGCGGAGAGCAGGACGGCCTGGGTGTAATGGTGATCAAGGTGGTCCCGGTAGGCGCGGAAATACCACGCCTGGATCGCGGTGAGCGGGACCCTGCCGGAGATCTCCCCCTGCTCGGCGATGCGCACCTTCGGGGTGAGCTTCACGGCCAGCTCCCTGATGGTCGGGGATGCGAATATCTCCCTCACCTCGATCTTCAGGTTCTCCCGGCTCAGTCGTGACACGGCCTGGATCGCTTTGATCGAGTCGCCGCCGAGATCGAAGAAGTTTGCGTCGATCCCAACGGAGCCACAGCCCAGGACCTGCTCCCATATGCCGCAGAGGACCCGTTCCTCTGCGGTCCGCGGCGGGACGTACCGAGTGCCGGTCTCCATATCCGTTGCGCCGGAGCGGAGCAGGGCCTTCCTGTCCACCTTGCCGTTCGTCGTGAGGGGCAATCGCTCCACCGTGACGAATCTGGCCGGAACCATGTAATCCGGCAGGCTTTCCTTGAGAAAGCTCCTCAGCTCGCGGACGTTCATCTCTCCCGCGGCAACGCAATAGGCGGTGAGCTCCGGACCTCGTTCCCCGGCCCCCTGCGCGAGCACCGCTGCTCCGGTGACCAGGGGATGCTCCAGGAGCCGGTGCTCGATCTCTCCGCACTCGATGCGGTATCCCCGCACCTTGACCTGCTCATCGCCCCTCCCGCAGTACGCGATGTTCCCGTCGTCGAGCCACCTGCCGAGATCACCGGTCCGGTACATCCGCTCCCCCGGACGGTAGGGGTTTGCGATGAACTTCTCCGCCGTCAACGCGGGCTGCCCTGCATACCCCCGTCCTACTCCGTGTCCCGCGATCCATATCTCCCCCTCAACCCCCACCGGAACGGGCTTCATCGCCGCGTCCAGCAGGTAGATGCGCGTATTGGCCTTCGGCTTCCCGATCGGGACGATGCCCGCTCTGTTTCGGGATTCTGCCGTGACCCGGAAGAGCGTCGCGTCGATACAGCACTCCGTCGGTCCGTAGAGGTTGACGATCTCCAGGGGCCGCCCTGCCTTATCCGTCCGTTCGATTGCCGCCCTGTCGAGGAGGGACCAGGGAAGGGCCTCTCCGCCGAACAGGACCTGCCTGAGCGCGAGATCGTCATGCGCGAACAGGCCCGACTGGACAAGGGCTGAAAAGAGTGTCGGGGTGCAGTCGATAACGTCCAGGCGCTGGCGGTGGATGTACGCGGCCAATGCCGGACCGTCTTCGAGGATTTCCTCCGGTATGACATGGAGGCAATGACCAAAGAGGAGCGAACCGAACATCTCCTGTACCGAGGCATCGAACACCGAGGAGGTGGTAAAGCCCACGCGGTACGGTTCCCCGGAGGACCGGTAATTCTCCATCCCCCAGCAATTGTTCACGACGGAATACTGCTCGATCATGACCCCCTTGGGTTTTCCCGTAGAGCCCGACGTATAGATCACATAGGCCAGGTTGCGGGGACCCGAGACCGGTACGGGGTTTCCGTTGGATTCGCCCTGCATGGTCCGTATGTCCAGAACCTCGCTGCCCGCCGGAATGTTTCCCAGGATTCCCCTGAACTTTTCGTCCGTCAGAACAACCCTGCTGCCCGAATCCTCGAGCATGAACCGGATCCGTCCGGCAGGATACCGCGGCTCTATCGGCAGCCAGGCGCCGCCCGCCTTCAGGATCCCGAGTATCGCCGCGATCATCCACTCCGACCGTTCCATCAGGACGCCGACAACGTCATCGGGTCTGACCAGCTTCCGGCGTCTCAGCTCATGCGCGGTTTCGTTCGCCCTCTCGTTGAGCTCCCGGTACGTGAGCCTCCTGCTCGCACAGACAAGCGCGGTCCGCTCGGGTGTCCGGCTCGCCTGTTCCTCGAACAGGGCCGCGATCGTCCTGGCCTCGGGATACGCGGCAGCGGTGTCGTTGAACTCCTCGATGATCCGTTTCTTCTCTCTGCCGGATAGCAGTTCCAGGTCTTCCAGCCTGATCGCAGGATCAGGGGTTATGTCATCGAGGATCTTTTCGTAGTAGCCGAGATACCGCTCAGCCGTTTCCTGCGCGTAGATGTCGGTGTTGAATTCCAGGGACAGGTCGAGTGTCCCGTCGATCTCGAGGATCTCCAGGGAGAGGTCGAACATGGCGGTCTTGTTCCTGATGTCGTACTTGGAAATGGTACAGCCGCCTGGCGTGGCGCTCTTGGTCTCGACCGGCTCATAGACGAACAGGGTATCGAACAGGGGGTTTCTGTCGGCCTCCCGCCTGAGGCGAAGGTTTTCCACGATCCGCTCGAAGGGATAGTCCTGCCGGTCGAAGGCCTCGAGGATATTCCTCTTCACCTCGTCCAGGAACGCCTTGAAGGTCTTTCCTTTCTCCGGGTGGTTTCTGACTGCCACGGTGTTGACAAACATGCCGATGACGTTCTTGAAGGCGTCGTCCTTCCGTGCGTCGTAGGTCGTTCCGACGGTGATGTCTTCCTGTCCCGTAAGCTTGTGCAGCAGAACCGCGTATGCGGCAAAAAGGGTCATGAAGAGCGATGAGCCGCTCCTGGCGGAGCATCGCTTCAGGGCCTCTGTCTTCCTGCTGCCGATGGTGTGGAATATCCGGTCGCCCTGAAACGTCCGACGGGCCGGCCTCGGCCAATCGGTTGGCAGCCGGAGCGCCGGCTGGTCGCCGGAAAGCGCCTCCATCCAGAACGCTTCGTCTTTTCTGAACTCTTCGGATTCCAGATACGCCTGCTCGCGCGCCACGTAGTCCCGGTACCGGGCGGCGAGCTGCGGCAGCGGCTCGCCGTCGAGAAGCTTCAGGAGCTCCCCGATCAGGATATCGCCCGACATCCCGTCAAAGACGCAGTGATGCGTGTCCAGGAGAAAGAAATGACGGCGCTCCGAAATCTTCGCCAGTAAGCACCGCACGAGCGGGGGCCGGCTGAGGTCGAAGCTCCTGATGAATGCATCCGTCAGCGCGGCGAGTTCCCCCTCCTTCGCCTCCCGGTAATCGAGCGCGAACGGGCACCGCTCTTCTATCCACTGGTGGAGGTCTCCGTCACTCATCTCGAAACCGGTCCGGAGTGCATCATGCCGCTCGATCAGCGTCCGGAGGCAGCGCTCGATCTCAGCCGGATCGATTGCACCGTCCAGGAAGAACGCCACGGGCGTGTGGTAGCTCAGCTCTCCGCCTTCGAGCTGGCTGAGGGCGTAGACGCGCTTCTGGGCCGAGGAAAGGGGGAACCCCTGGGACGCCGTTCCCGTACCCGGAGCTCCGCGGGGCGGCAGTGCGGGAAACAGGCCTCCGGCACGCATCTCTGCGACGCTCTCCTGGATGGCGTTCACGAGGTATTCGATATCCCCGTCGGTGTGCGCCGTCGAAAGGAAGCAGTTCCTCCCCTCCCAGATGTAGACCCCCCTGCAGAGGAGGTGATAGTAGAGGAGCTCCTGGTCACCCTTCACGCGGATGTGGAACAGGGAACCGAAATGGTCCATGACGATCGGCAGCCCTTCGTCTGCGAAGTACCCGTTCAGCCGCTCGGCGAGTTCTCCGGTGCGCCGATTCAGGGTCGCCTGGAGCGACGGGCCGGCTTCCTTCAGGTGGCTGAGCACCGCGTTCGCGCCCGCCATTGCCAGGGGATGGTGGTTGAAGGTCCCGGCGATGAAGGTGTTCTCCCGCTCGGGAAAGGACGTGTCCCCGTAGCTCCACATCCCGCCGTCCACCGCGTCCAGGTACTGCGCCTTGCCGGCCACGACCCCGATCGGGAGACCGCCGCCGATCACCTTGCCGTAGGTGACGATGTCCGCCCGGATACCGAACCACGCCTGTCCCCCCCCGGGGTGAATGCGGAACCCGATAATCATCTCGTCGAAGATCAACGCGGATCCCGAAACGGTCGTGAGCTCCCGCACCTTCTCAAGGAAGGCCCTCGGCTGCAGGTCCGGCCTCCGGCTCTGCACCGGTTCGACCAGCACGGCCGCCAGCTCGCGGCCATGCTCTTCGATGAACCGGAGCGCCTCGTCGCTCCCGTAGTCGAGCACGCAGACGTCGTGCACCATCTCCGACGGGGTCCCGGGAGACATCGGCGCAGCCGCCCCCATCGGACCGTCATAGTCTTTCACCGCCAGGACGCCGTCGAAATGTCCGTGGTAGGAAGTGGCAAACAAGGCGATCTTCTTCCTCCCGGTGACGGTCCGCGCGATCCTGAGCGCCGCCATCACCGCCTCGGTCCCGGTGTTGAAGAAAGCGACCCGCTCCACCCCGGCCAGTTCATGGACCAGCGTTGCCGCCTTCCCGGCCAGTTCCGAAATCGGGCCGATCGGCATCCCCCGCCGAAGCTCTTCCAGCAGCGCCGCCTGCACGAAGGGTGGGTTGTGGCCGAAGAGGTACACGCCGAACCCCATCGAGATGTCCAGGTAATCCCTCCCGTCGATATCGGTGAAGTGCGATCCCGCCGCCTCCTTCACGATGATCTGGTAGATCATCTCCTTCCACTCGGGCCGGAACCCGGCGATGTTCCGCGTGTTGGCAAAGACCGGCCGGTACTGCGCAGTCAGCTCCTTCGACCCCCGGGTGAGCCCCGTGTACCGGCCGATGAGACTCTTCAGGTGCTCCCGCTGACGGTTGTTCAGCTCCAGCTTCTCCCGCGCCGTCACTCCCCGGTAGGCAACGTACTCCTCCCGTTTCTTCAGAGCCGGCGCGAACGGTTTGGCCTGCCGGGGTTCCGCCTTTCTGACGCCCACCCCCGCGCCCCTCTGCACAACAGGCGCGATGGGGGCCGCCTGACTGCCTGGCTGCTCCGTCCGGGCACCCTTCCCCGTGCCCGCAAGCGCCGCGAGCTGTTCGGACATGACCGTAAGCTGCCGGTCCATCAATTCGAGCTGCCGGCCGATGATACTGTCTGCATCCCCTTCGATCCGCGTCGCCCGCGCCGCCGCCGGGGGAATTGCCTCCCCCGCCGCTGTCTCCGCTCCGGGCGCCGGCTCACCGTCCGGATCGGACTCGTTGTCGATATACGCCACGGTCTTGTTGAAGGTGTCGAGCCGGCTGTAGAACCAGCTCATCTGCACATCCAGCCCGTAGGTCCGTTTGATCAGGTCTTTCAGCCGCGCGATCATCAGCGAGGCGAATCCCAGCTCGAAGAGGTTGGTGTCACCGTCGGCCCCGGCGATCTCGATCTCCGACGCCTGGTACATCAACTCCTTCACCTCCGCGGTGATCCGCTCCCTCCGGCCCGATGGCGACGGGGCAACATCGGCGGCACCGGTCGCGGCGGGAGTCCGACCGTCATCGATCGGAGCCGGAGTCGGTTCCCGATCGGAATCGGCGCGTCCGCTCGCGACGCCGGCGCTCCCGCTCTCCGCGAGAATCACGCACTGCATGGGGCTCTCCTCGGAATCATCCGGCAGCCCTGCATGGTGCACCTGGACAAAACCCGCATCCTCCAGTCCTGCCTTCCACCCGGCCAGGCTCAAGGTCGGGCAGTGCGCGATGCGGGATTCGGGGTCCTCGAAAAGCCACCAGCCGCCGGTGAGGCCGAAGATCACGTTCACGATCTCCTGGAATTTTGTCACCTCGTTCATGATCAGGACTCCGCCCGGCTTCAGGAGCTTCCTGACCTGGCCGAGGGTACGATCGATCCGCGCGGTTGCGTGGAGCACATTCGAGGCGATGACCACATCCCACGACGCCCGTTCAAACCCCTGGGCCTCGACATCCTCCTCGATATTGAGCGTCTTGAACTGCATGAAGGGATAGCCGGCCCCGAACTTCCGTTTGCCGTACTGGGTAAAGACCGACGCGATGTCGGAGTAACAGTACGCGCAGTTCCCGATGCCGTCGAGCTCTCTGAGGATATGGCCTGTCGTACTCCCCGTGCCTGCACCCACCTCGAGAATCCGTATTTCAGGAGAACGTGTTTCCGCCGCAGCGCGGGTGACCCATTCTCTGACGGTCTGCCCGACGAGCCGGTTGAAGAAGTCCTGGATGTGGTTGTTCGTGTAGAGGTTCTCCACGAGTTCCATCGATCCGTTGGGGAAGAGGGCCTCGGTAGGATTCATCCTGCCCGTAAGCACGGCGGCGTATTTGTCCATGCACCGGGCGAGCGAACGGGCGGTCGCTGCCATCTCGGGATATGCCTTCGCGATTTCCTGCTGGAGATTGCCTGCGGCCCGGCTTATCTCCTCGACACCCCATGCACCCGCCGGGTCCAGGGCCGTGACCCTGTCGTCGCTCCGGGAGATGAACCCCGCATTCTCCAGGATGATCAGGAGGCAATCGAAGAGCCGTCCATATTCGGAGATCACCCCCATTTTTTCTTTCAAGTCCGGCACCCGGTACTGCTCTCCGGAGGAGCGCAGTACACCGGTCTCCTTGAAGGCCCGCAGGATGTAGAGCCTGGCCATCCGGTTCAGTTGGTCATACACCGTCCCTGCATAGGCGGCGTCGATATCGGTACCCTCTGCACTGCGGGAAATCATCTCTCTGTCTCCTTCTCTCTGTCCTGGTGCATATCCCGTATCAGGGAGGCCTGGCGGTCGAGCAGCTCCTGGAGCGGGCCGCTCCCTTTTGCCCCCCGGCTGGCGAGCTGCTGCGAAATGATGTGAAGCTGTCGCCGCAGCAGCTCCAGTTGGCGGCCCCTGACGCCGTCCCCATCCCTTCCCGTCCCCGCCTCCGGAAGAAGCGCGGCTGCGGGGGCGGGGGCCGGCGCCGGCGCCATCCGTAGCGCCACCCCGCGTTCGAGGCGGGGCGATGCGGGAAGGGGGCGCCTCTCCCCGAGGACGGGCAGGTCGATCCAACACTTCTTGCGCTGGAAGGGATAGTGCGGGAGGCTGACCCGTTTGCGGCCGTAAGGGCGGTCGAACTCCTCCCCGTCTATCGCGCATCCCGCCGCGGAGAGCCCCGCCAGACCGCAGAGCAGGGGCTCCCAGTCGCTGTGGCCCTCTTGCCGGCGGGGATTAAGGTTGGCGCCGGCGTCCCGGTAGCCGAGCGTGGCGAGCCACAACGCATCATGCTCGGGAAGGCATTGCCGGGCGAGACTCGTGAGGGTGGACGTCGCCCCCACCTCGAGGAAGATCCCGTACCCCTCGCGAGCGATGGCCCGCATGGCGTCGTAAAACCGGACAGGAGACCGGAGCTGGTCGACCCAGTACCGGGGCGTCGCCATCTCCGCGCCGCCGGTCCTGCCCGTGACGGTGGCGATGATCGGCAACTGCGGCGGCCGGTAGCGCAGGTCCGCTGCCAGGGCCCCGAAGCGCTCGATCACGGGGTCCAGCAGGCAGGAATGAAAGGCGTGCGAGACGTTCAGGATATGGGAGGCCGTCTTCTTCTTGCGAAAGCGCGCGCAGATGTTCTCGACCGCGCCCCGTTCTCCGGAGATGACCGTGTTCCGCGGCGCATTGACCGCGGCGATCGAGACCCTACCCGGTAATGCCCCCATCGCCTCTCTGACGGCCTCCTCGCCGGCGCTGATGACGGCCATCAGGCCATCCTGGGGGAGGGAGCCGATAAGCCGGCCCCGGTTAACCACCAGAGAAAGCGCCTCCTCCAGCTCGAAAATTCCCGCGAGGGTGGCGGCGACGTACTCTCCGATGCTGTGCCCCATCACCAAAGACGGCCTGATCCCCCAGGACTCCAGGAGCTTCGCCAAGGCATACTCCACACTGAAGATGACCGGCTGGCTGTGGATCGTCTCCCGGAGCTCCTGATCCCCGCCCCTGCCGTAGAGGAGGTCCGTCAGGGACCAGTCCATGTGGGGTTTCAGCAGCCCGGCGCAGCGGTCCAGCTCCTGCCGGAAGACGGGGCTGGTCCGGTAGAGATCCGCCCCCATGCCGGGGTACTGCGACCCCTGACCGGTGAAGAGAAAGCAGATCCTGCGGTCCCCCTTCTCTGCGCAATCGCCTCGGTAGACCCGTTCCGGGGCCTTCCCTTCGAGGTGTGCCTCGAGGGCCGCCCGCAGGTCATCCGTGTTCCTGCCGACGACGGCGAGCCGATGGGAAAAGGGGCGTCTGCCTGTCGCGGCGGTGTAGCAGATGTCGCCGATGGCGTCCCCGGTCGCGCTGAGATGGTCGCGATACCGGATGGCCAGGGCCCGGAGCGCCTCCGGGTCCCGGGCCGAGAGCGTCAGGAGATGGTGGGAGCGGTCGTTTACCGGTCCCTTGGTGAGATCTCCCTTTTTCACCTCCTCCGGCAGGGCCTCCTGGAGGATCACGTGGGCGTTGGTCCCGCTGAACCCGAAGGAGCTCACCGCGGCACCGCGCGGCGACGTCCCGGAGAGCCAGGGCACCGACTCCCGGGCGATCTTCACCGCCAGCCCTTGCCAGGGGATGTGACGGTTCGGCGTGTGGAAATGGATCTGCGGGAAGATGCTCCCGTTCCCGACCATCAGGACGGCTTTCAGGAGGCTCGCGATCCCGGCGGCTGCTTCGAGGTGTCCGATGTTGGCCTTTGCGGAGCCGACATAGAGGGGCGCATTCCCATCCCGGCCGGTTCCATAGACCTTCCCGATTGCCTCCATTTCTATCGGATCCCCGAGGGGCGTCCCGGTGCCGTGGGCCTCGAGATATCCGATATCCCCCGGCTGCAGGGCGGCGTCCGCAAGGGCGGCTCTCAGCACCTTCTCCTGGGCGAGACTGCTCGGCGCCGTGAAACCGTTCGTCCTCCCGTCCTGATTCACGGCGCTCCCCCGGACGAGAGCCCAAACGGGATCGTTGTCCCTCCGGGCATCGGAGAGCCGTTTGAGCACGACCAGGCCGCACCCCTCCCCCCGTCCGTAGCCGTCCGCGGCATCGTCGAAACTCTTGCACCGGCCGTCGGGGGAGAGGGCGCGCAATTTCGAGAATCCGATATGCCCTTCGGGGGTGAGGATCAGGTTGATCCCGCCGGCCACGGCAGCGTCCGATTCGCCGCTGCGCAGGCTCCGGCAGGCCAGGTGGACCGCCACGAGCGACGAGGAGCACGCCGTGTCGAGGGCCATGTTCGGCCCCTCGAACCCGAAGAGGTAGGAGAGCCTTCCCACCGCAGCGCTCAGGGCGGACCCGGTCACCGAGTAGCCGTCGATCCGCAGGGGATCCCCGGACCTGAGATGGGCCGCCGCATAATCGCTGTTGGCGATGCCGCAGAACACGCCGGTTCTCGTCCCCTTGAAGGTCTCCGGATCGACCCCGGCATGTTCGAAGGCCTCCCAGCAGACCTCGATCAGCATGCGCTGCTGCGGGTCCATGCTCGCGGCCTCCAGCGGCGAAAGGTGGAAGAAGGCGCTGTCGAAGCGGTCGATTGGCTCCCGGAGAAATCCTGCCCGGTTCGTCTGCGTCTTTCCCGGAACAGCGGGGTCGGGATCGTAATACCTCGCCCCATCCCAGCGATCCGACGGAACGTCGCAGATCCCGTCCCGTCCTTCCTCCAAGAGCGCGCGGTATCCCTCGATGTTCTCAGCGCCGCCGGGAAAACGGCAGGCCATGCCGATGACGGCAATCGGTTCCCGAAGCGCCCGCTCCAGGTCGTCGAGCCTCTTCTGGGTCGTCTTGAGCGTCTTGTACAGCGCCTTAAGGGTGTCGGTTTCCCTGCTCACGTCACCACCACCTCCGCACCGAATCGCTCCCTGAATCGGCGGACGGCATCAGCCCCGATCGTATACCGGTCGCAGTACAGATCCTTCACGCTGAACCCCAGTTGATTGAGCAGCCGGTAATGCCTGAGGCACGTCTCCCCATCGACCTCGCCGATGGTTGGCATGAGCGAGGCGTACCGATGGGAAAGCAGACCTGAAAGGACGCACCCGGTCATCCCCTGGGGATCGAATGCCAGAAGCGCAATCGCCTGTGCCCGCTCGAGCGCGATCTCCGCCTCTTCGGGCAGATACATCAGGCAGGTGGCGGGCGACGGCATGCGCAGCCGGTCGCCCTCGGCAAAGAGCGCGTCGGCCTCCTGCTCGATGCGCCGCACCGCTCCGTCCCGCGAGAAACAGCACTGCCCCGACTCCTCCACGATGATCGTCCCGGGCCTCACCCGCTCCACCTCGACGATCTCCGGGACATTCGTCGCCGCGATGATGAGCGACGCCTCGTAGAAACTGTCGGGCAGGCGATCGGAAGCCCGCAGGATCTCCACCTCCCCCCCGAAACCGCTGTCGGAGAACTCCCGGCTCAGCACTGCGGCAACCAGGAGGTTGTTGTACGCATCGGCCAGGATGATCCTCTTCGGGTGAGGCAGACACGCAAGCATCAGCGAGAGGCTCGCAGCGCCGATCGTGTTGAGGCCGACCAGACCGACGGTTTCCCCCCCGAGCCGCCGGCCGGAGAGCTTCAGGATCTTTTCCACCGTCATCGCCATCGCCGCCGCCACCGTGGCCTGGCCGGTCGTGACGCTCGGCCCGCGGTTGTCCGCCGCACGGTGCCCCTCCACATCGAATCCGAAATCGGTGGCCAGGGGCAGATTCCCGGTGAGGGAGACGGTGTCCGCGCCGATTCGACCGGCCAGTTCCAGCGCCTCGGTCACCTGCCCGCGGAGTGATTGCTGATCGCTGAAGAGCTCGGAGGCGAACCGCGGCAGGACGATGGAGGCCACACGTCCCACGCACGTATCGGTAATGCTGCACACCACGGGCCGATTCTTGCAGAACGCTTCCACGATTGCCGCCTTCTCCAGACCCACCTGCCCCATCAAGGCGTCGGGCAAACAGATGATGGCCGCACTATCGACCGGGCCGATCCGCCCGGAATGGAAAAGCGAGAACAGCGGCGTGCGTTCGACGGTCAATGCCGGAGAGCGCACAGGCGCCTCCCCGGGAGGAGGAATCGGGGTCGCCGCGGGTTTCTCCCGGGTGATGGCCGCGGCCAACTCCGCGGCCGTGGGATGGACAAAGAGCTGCTTTACCGGGACCTTCAGATTGAGCCGGGTGGATATCCGCGAGATCAGTTGCAGCGAACGGAGCGAGTTTCCCCCCGCGTCGAAGAAGTTATCGTGTATGCCGATGTCCGGCCTGTCCAGCACCTCCCGCCAGAGGAAAAGGATCTCCCGTTCGAGATCGGTGCGCGGCTCGGCCTGCCTGTCGCTCGGGCGCGAACGGGCGGTGCGCGGGTCGGGAAGGGCCATGCGGTCCACCTTCCCGCTGACCGTCAGCGGCAGGGCGTCCATCTGGATCAGATGGTGAGGAATCATATAGGAGGGAATGGACCTTCCGAGGTGGGCCCGCAGATCGGCAGGCGCCAGCGGCTCTGCGGCCGTGAAATAGGCGACCAAATCCCCCGAATCCCCTCCCGCAACGACCGCCTCTTTCACCGCCCCATGGCTGAGCAGGGCGTTTTTGACCTCGCCCAGTTCGATCCGGTACCCCCGGATTTTCACCTGATCGTCGTTTCTCCCCAGCCACTCCACGGTTCCGCCGGGAAGCCATCGGCCCACATCACCGCTCCGGTATAGGACGGCATCGGCCGCAAAGGGATGGCTGACGAATTTCACCGCCGTCAACGCCGGCTGGTTGAGGTACCCCTTGGCGAGACCGGGGCCGGAAAGGCATATCTCACCCGGAACGCCGATGGGAACCAGGTTCAGCGATCCGTCGAGAATCAGGACGGCCGTGTTGGCTATCGGCCGGCCGATGGGGATTCCCCGGGGGTAGTCCGCTTCGGGCGATACCTGTTCGATCGTGGCGCAGACCGAATATTCCGTAGGACCGTAGGCGTTGAAGTACCGTTTGCGCCGGCTCAGGAGCATCGCGTCCCCCCTGTTCGGGGCTTCTCCGGCGGTAATGATCGTCGTGAGCGTCGTCAGGGCGTCCTTGTCTAAGGTGTTGAGATAGACCGGGGGCAGCGTCACATGGGTCACCCGTTTCGCTTCCAGGTGGCGCACAAAGGCCAGGGGATCTGCGATCTGCTCCTTCGCAACCGTTACGACGGCCGCGCCTGCCAGGAACGCCATGAAGATCTCCGAAAGGGAGGCGTCAAAGGAGGCGGACGCGAACTGCAACACCCGGTCCCGTTCGGAAACGCCGAAGACGCGGATCTGGTCGAGGGCCATGTTGACGAAGCCGCTGTGGCCGATCACCACCCCTTTTGGCGTACCCGTGGAACCGGAGGTATAGATGATATAGGCCGGAGCGTCGGGTGATGAACGGCGGGGCAGCGACGCCGTCTCGCCGGACGGACCGGATGCGGTGGTCAGGCGTTCGATTGCCACTGCCTGCACCGACGCGGTGAGCCACCCGTTCTCCCGACCGGTATCGCCCTGGACGAGGAGGAGCCGGCAGCCGCTGTCTTCAAGCATGTAGCGGATTCGCTCCCCGGGCAGTCCGGGGTCGACGGGCAGGTAGACAGCGCCGGCCATCATGATCCCGATCAGCCCGATCACGGACCACTCACCCCGCTCGACCATCAACCCGACGGTTTCCCCGGACTCGACCCCGTATTCGGCGATGAGCGTCTGCGCCATGCGCCGGCCGCGCAGCTCCAGCTCCCGGTAGGTCAGCTCCCGGTCGGCAAGGACGACCGCGGGATGGTCGGGCCGCTTAGCCGCCTGCAGGGCGAAGAGATCCACGATCGTCTTGTCTGCGGGATAGGGACGCCGGGTATCGTTGAAGGTCTCGGTCACGAGCCGCTTTTCCGCCGGGGCGAGGATCTCCAGCTTGCCGATCGGCGTCGACGGATCGGCGATGACGCTTTCCGCCAGCATCGCACAATGGGAGGCCATCCGCTCGATCGTCGCCCTCCGGAAGAGATCGGTGTTGTACGTGACCGCCATCCTCAGCCCGCCGCCAGACGGCTCCGCCTCGAAGGTGAGATCGAACCGGCAGGCGCCCCAGCTTACCTCCGCCGGCGTCATGCGGAGAGGCCCCTTCCGCACCGGCGCATCCTCCTCTTCCCGATAGACCAGCATGCAGTCGAACAGGGGCGCACGACCCGGATCCCGTGCGAGCTTCAGCTCGTCCACGAGCCGGTCGAAGGGGTACTGCTGGTGGTCGTAGGCGCCGATCACCGTCTCTTTCACCTTTTCGATCAGCGATACAAAGGCATCCCCGTTGTCGATCCGGTCCCTGAGCGCGAGGGTATTGGCGTAGAAACCGATCTGGTCTTCCAGGTCGGGGTGGTTCCGGCAGGCAACGGGAGACCCGACGGTAATCTCTTCCTCGCCGCTGTAGCGGTGCAGCAGGGTCTTCACCAGGGCCAGCAGGATCATGAAGAGACTGGCGTCGTGCCTCCGGGCAATGTCGGCGAGCCCGGTCGCGATGCGCTCCTCCAGATCGAAGAAATGGGTCTCTCCCCGGTAGGTCATAAGCGGCGGCCGGGGGCCGTCCCAGGGGAGATCGAGCGGAGAGGACGCCCCGGAAAGCTTCTCGTGCCAGTACCGCGCTGCGGCGGAGGCCCTGTCCGTTTCGAGGCGGGCGTTGAGCCAGGCCGCGTAATCCCGGTACTGTACCGCGAGCGGCTCGAGAGGGATCTCCTTCCCCTCCCGGATGGCCCCGTAGAGGGCGAGCAGGTCCCGACCCAGGATATCGAAGGACCATGCGTCCCCGATGATGTGGTGCATGTTGAAAAAGATCGCCGACCGCCCGTTCGGGAGCGCGATGCAGGCGGCTCGCAGGAGCGGCCCCCGGGAAAGGTCGAAGGGGATCATGGCCTGCTCACGGGCGTACCGCAATGCGCTCCCTTCGGGGTCCGGCGCCGCACTCAGATCGATGTGATCGATGGCAAATCGTGCGAGATATGCATCGCTCTCGTGCACCTTTTGGCGGGGCCCCTTATCGGTCGCGAAGAAGGTGGTGCGCAGGGCTTCGTGGCGGGCGATCAGGGCGAAAAAGGCCCGCTCCAGCGCCGGGATTGCGATGTCTCCCTCCACCCAGAAGAGGCCCGGCAGATTGTAAGCGGCGGTCCCCTTCTCCATCCGGTCCAGGACCCAGAGCCGGCGCTGCGAAGGCGAGAGGGCGTAATCGACCTGCTTCTCGAGGGGTACGATCCGCTCAAACGCCTGCGATCGCGGCTTCAGCAGGATGGCAAGCTTCCTGATCGTCTGGTTCTCGAAAAAGTCCCGGAGGCTGATCTCCAACCCCATCTCCCGGTAGATCCTTCCGAGGACGCGGGTGGCAGTCAGCGAGTGGCCGCCGATCTGAAAAAAGGGACTGTTGACCCCGGTCTTCTTGAGGTGCAGCACCTCTCCCCAGATTCTGGCCAGAGCGGCCTCCCGCTCATCCGCAGGGGCTTCGTAGGGGATCTGCTCGTAGATCAGCTCCTCCGGTTTCGGAAGGGCCTTCCGGTCGATCTTCCCGTTTATGTTGAGGGGGAACTCCTCGAGACGGACATAAAAAGAGGGCACCATGGAGGAGGGCAGCGCCTGCCGCAACCACGCGCTGATCCGGCCGGCGTCGGTCGCCTGTTTCTCGGTGTAGTAACAGACAAGGACGGTCTCGTTGTCCGGCGTGCGGTGGCCGGTGACCACCGCCTGGTCGATGAAATCGCTGCCCATGAGGGTCCTCTCGATCTCGCCCAGTTCGATGCGGATGCCGTTCACCTTCACCTGGGTGTCGAGCCGGCCGATGAATTCGACGCTTCTGTCGGCCAGATACCTCCCGATGTCGCCGGTCCGGTACACGATATCTCCCGGATCGCCGGTGAGGGGATTGGGAACGAAGCTCGCCTTCGTCAATTCGGGATCACCGTAGTATCCCTTTGTGCGGAAGGGCGTCTTGATGTAGATGTCGCCGATCTGACCCGGCTCGCAGAGCCTGTTCCCCTTGACGATCAGGACCGCGGTGTTCGCGATGGGCTGGCCCACGGGAATCATCGCATTGGGATTGGCGGGTCTCTGCCGGATGGGGAAAAAGGTCTTCACGAGCGTCGTCTCGGAGGGTCCGTAGAGGTTCACCAGGGTCACCCGCTCCCCGACCAGGTCCATCCAGCGGATCACGTCCTTCCCGTAGAGGGGCTCCCCGGCCATGAGGATGGAGCGGAGCTCCGGCAGGATCTCCCGGCTTCTTCGGTCCTCACTGAAAGACCCGGAAACCACATCCCCTCCCTTCGCCTGACCTTTTTCGATCCGGCGACTCACAGACCTCTCCTCGAGTTCCCGGGTCAGCATCCGGAAGAGTGAGGGAACGCAGTGAACGAGGGTGACGCCCTCTGCCTCCATCCAACGGAGAAGCTCCTTCACGTTCGAGCGGATCTCCTTTTCCGGGATGCAGAGGGTCCCCCCGGTGATGAGCGGAACAAAGATGTCTCTGAGGCTCGCATCGAAGGTCACCGGCGGCAGTTGGGTGACCCGGATGTGCTCGTCGAACCCGAACTCCTTGACCTCCCAGTGCACGAAGTGGCTGAGGCTCTTGTAGCATCCTTCGATGGCCTTGGGGACCCCGGTCGATCCGGAGGTATACATGACGTAGCAGCCGTCATCGGGATCGGGGAAGGTGCCGGCATCGGCGCCGAGAGCAACGACAGGCGCGCCCGTTCCCCCTGCCCGGGAGTCTCGGAGCGTCGGGCAAAGATCGGCACCGATCAGGACTGCCGGGCAGCTCCGGTGATCGAATCCGGCAGCGGCGAGCCGCTCGCCCGTCTCGGCGAAGGCGGCATCAGCGATGATGACCGCGGGCGGGGTTATGTGGAGCATGTAGGCGATCCGCTTTTCCGGGAATGAAAGGTCGATCGGGACGAACACCCCCCCGGCCTTCATCACGCCGATGATCGCTGCCACATAGGCGATCCCGCTTTCGATGGGCACGCCGCAGATCACGTCGCGCTTGACCCCCGCCTGCCGGAGAAGCGCCGCGATCCCGTCGCTGACGCGGCTCAGGTCGGCGTAGGAGATGCTCCTTCCCCCATGACGGACGGCGGTCCTTCCGGGGAACCGCTCCGCCGTCGCTTCAAAAACCGTATGGACGATCTTTCTGTTCACCTCGACCACGAACCCAACCCTCCTGTCGTCTCAACCGTCAATCCCACTGGTATGCCGTCGCACAGGTATTCACCGGGCTCACCGACGGATCTTTCACGAAGCTGTTGATCATCCGGGTGACGCACTCCAGATAGGCCGTGGCATGGCCGGCCAGAACGGGAATGTAGAAACTGTTGCTCAAATAGGCCGCCGAAGGCCTGCTGAATGGCTCCGGGGTGGCGTTGTCGAGGGTCCCCACCAGCATGAGCGTCGGGATTGCGCTGACGAGCGGGTCGCTCTCCCGGAAGGGAAGCGGCTCGACAGGCCAGACTCCCAGGATCGCCGGCTCCATACGGATGAAGTTCCCATCCACCCAGGAGGCGATGGACGGGTTCGCCACGGTCTGACGGATGATCTGCTCGACCCGCAAGGGGCTGGTGTAGTAGGCATCCTCCGCCGAAAATACGCAGTTGTACATGGCCACACTCGGGGCGCCGGATCCCGCTTCCCTGTCGGGGAAGAAGAAATCGAGGAAGGAGATCCAGGAGTCCGCCACTTTACCATAGTTGCCGGTTCTATACATGGTTTCGATCGTCTTCGGCAGCGTTGTGTCATAGGGCGTCTGCTTGAGCTGGGCAACGAGGAAGGAGGCGAACTTGTCCCCGGTGACGGTGACGGTGATGTTGTCCGTCGGCTGGCCGGATCCGTCGTAGTGATGCCCCACCACAGCGACCGGGGCCGCCTGCACGCCGTCCATCATTTCGTAGAACTGGGCCTCCACGTTGGGATACTTGACCTTAGCGGCATCGAAGAAGGCCCGGAAGGAGTACAAGACCGCCGACGGCTCCTGCTCGTAGGGATTCACCTCCGGCGGGAGGATCGAATCGAGGACCACGGATTGGATCCGCTCGGGATAGTGTCTCATGGTCATCATGGCCAGACGCGTCCCGTAGGAGACCCCGTAGATATTGAACTTCTCGTAGCCCAGGATTAGCGCCATGTCCCGGACGTCCGTCGCATTCTCCAGGCTGTCATAGGCGGACAGGTTGACCCCCTCGGCCTGTAACCGGCTGTAGCACGCGGCCAGGGCATTGATCCGCAGCGCCGCCGCATCTGCGAAGGAAATCCCGTACACCTGGCTCCGGAGGGGACCCAGTTCCCGGGAGCAGTAGAGGCTGGGATTCGAGTAGTTGGTGCCCCGCTGATCGAGGACGATGATGTCGCGGTCATCGCCGAAATTTTGCCGGAAGTAATTGGCGGATGCGGTGCTTTCAAAAGCATCATAGGCGGACGCCGTCGACGCGCCGGGGCCCCCGATCAGATAGAGGAGGGGCGGATTGATCGAACTGCCGCTCAAGCTCTTGTAGATGGCCACGTAGAGCTTGAGCCACTTGCCGTTGTTGGGCCGGCTCCGATCTTCGGGAACGATCAGATAGCCGCACCGCGTCGTCGAATTGGCTTCGAGCGTATGCTTGCACGCCGTGGCTTCGAACTGGGACATCATCGGCGTTTCGCTCGAACCGCAGGAGTTCATCGCCACGAACGCAAGAAGCGCCAGCGCCGCCAGGAACATCCGTCTGATGTTCTTTCCCATAGATCCTCCTCTCTGAATGGTTTCGCCATCCGCAGAAAAATCGTTTCTGCCCTTACCGCTCACCCGATCTCCTTCCGGATCAACTCATCCAATTCCTCCGGCGCAAGGTCGTCGAGGTAGGCGAATTCGTCCACATTCGCGGCCGGAGACCCGTCCTTGCCGGCCGCCAAAGCTACAGGATCGATCTTCAACAGTTCGGCCAGGTGCCGGCACAGATCATCCACCGAGGGGTAGTTGAAGAGAAGCCCCACCGGCAGCGGTACGCCCAGCGCTGCGGAAAGCATGTTCCGCAGCTCCACGGACATGAGAGAATCGAGCCCCTGCTCCATCAGGGGTCGGTCGGTCCGGACCTCCCCGCCCTCTCCGAGGCCGATGACCTTCCACACCGCCTCCACGACAGCAGTGCGCAGCACCCCTGGCCGCTCGCCCGCCGCGGCCTCCGCGATCCGGTCCCGGAGGGCGGTCTTCGCGGGAGGGAGGACGTCCGGGGCGGCCTGCACACGGAGGCGACTCAGAAAGCCCCCGTTCCTCCGGCTGCCGACGCTCCGTGCGTATATCTCCCAGTCGATGGCGGCCGCAGCGACCTGCGCCGGCGCAGAGGCGAGAATGGCGTCCAAAAGGTCCATCCCTTCGTCCGCACCGATAGGTCTGATCCCCTGCCGCACAGCCCGTTCCCGCATCCCAGGATGGACCGAGGCCATACCGATACCGTCCCAGGGACCCCAGTTGATCGCCGTGGCCCGGCACCCCCGGCGGCGCAACTCGTGGGCCATGGCGTCGAGGAAGGCGTTGGCGGCGGCGTAACTTCCCTGCCCGGCGGAACCCAACTCGGACGCCGTCGAGGAGAAGAGGAGGAAGAAATCCAAAGGGAGGTCCTTGAGATGGCGGTGGAGCTGCCACGCCCCGTCGATC
>Ga0209835_1000424_pt1 | contig 28336 bp, 25 predicted proteins | sample LakKivwa52mmetaG_FD_184138 | JGI IMG/M metagenome (GOLD analysis project Ga0209835, IMG submission 184138) | Anoxic lake water microbial communities from Lake Kivu, Rwanda to study Microbial Dark Matter (Phase II) - Lake Kivu water 52m metaG... | ecosystem: Environmental > Aquatic > Freshwater >... | reverse complement strand
ATATTAGACTGATAATCGCCATTTGAATATTGATTAGGTAATCTATAAAATATAATTTTAAGTTTCTCTTGTATACTATTCCATGTTATAAGCATATCATACAAATTAGTAACACTTAAATTTGACAACCCGTCACCACCCGATGCAGGAACATTATATATTATCCCATTAGATAGTGTAGTCCCCGCCAGTTCTATAGGATTAATAAATCCGTGAAATGATAGCATCCATGGTCCATATTTTTGAGCATTCCAAACATCTATTGCATACTGTTTATTTCTATCTATTTCAAACTTTACACCTTGTCCACGTAATCTCCCTGGTAATGCTCGTGAATTCCTACACATATACACATCATATTTATTACCCGTCCCATTAACTTTAATTCGGTCATACATCTGTTGATATGTAAATGGATATTCTTCTGATCCTTGCCCGTATCCAGTAAACAAACCGTCTATAACATTATCAGCATGAATACCAATGTACCCTAATCCGCTACCAGTATCACATTGAGTTCGTATTGTCATATTACTAAATGACTTCATCTGTATGGATTTATCATATTCTATATATGTTTGACCATTATCAAGACTATATTTTATAATTAAACTATTATTACTGTATTCACATCTCATATATAATTTTCGTAAAGTATCGCAATTCAAATCCTTATTATAATTACCATAAATCTTTGAAGATTTAACACCATTATATAACACATTTATTTTATCTCCGATAAAATCCCAATAAATTTCTATATTATCATTATTGGTTCCAGTGTTAATTATAAATCTAGGTTTATCTGTCTCTTTAGTTCTAACAAAAGACCATTCTATAATAACATCCCCATCAGAAATTCCTTTTATAATTTCAGAATTAGACACACCTTTTGCAACATACTCATCATACATTTTAACTATACTGTAATATGATTGAAAATCTGTAGAAAATCCATTATCTATAGATTGATCCTCGAAATCATCAAAAATTCCATGCTTTAATTTCAAATCATTTTGATTATCATACTCAACAGATAAATCAACATAATATGTTTTACCAATAGTTTCAGTTATGGAGAAATATTTTGAAAAATAATATGACCGACCATCAATAGTAACAACTTCACATAATATCTGCTTATTACCAATAAATTCAAATTGGTTAAAACCTATCCAAATATTTTCATAATTAGGTATGCTTATAAATTGTGATCCAATATCAGTAATTACAACTTCGGTAGATTTTATTGATGATGGAGATACATTTGTTAAATTAGTAACTGTAAAATTTACAGTATCACTTGTTGTGAAGGTATTAACTCCCTGTCCATCTTTATTAAAAATACCTATTCGTATATCAACATCTGATGAATTTATATTTGATTTAAATGTAGTATCAGTATTAACTGAATAAAAAGCATTATGAGATTTGATTTCCATACCTATCGGTATTATACCATAGGCATCAATAGTATACTCATATTCACCTAAAGCAGTGACTACATCAACTTTATTACCATTTATATTCCAAGTATATAAACTAGGGTCAAATGTAGCATCATAGTCAGATTCAGCATTCTTTAAAGTTACAGTCTCCCCATAATGTGCAACATATGGAATAACAGATATCCATGGTGAATACATAGGATTGAACCATAATGCACCAACACCATCTCTTTGACCATACGACAAAAGATTCACATTAGCATCTATATATAAACTAACATAATCAAGATCATCTTCAGATAAATCTTCAACATATGAATAATCTATACTGTTCCAATCGTCATCATGTATATAATCAAAATCATCATTTGTTGCTGTAGCCAAAAAATCATCACATATCGCAGGAATAGTCGGTAACTGTTGGAATTTATTATGCAATTCTGTAGCACCTAAAAAGAAATTACCAATATGAGATATCACACCAACATTATTTTTAAATCCACCTTCTATTTCAGTAAACACATTAAATTTTAATATATCTGTACTAGGGTTAGAAAGTGTATATTTACCATATATTTTATAAAAATCATATATTCTAACAAATATACTAACAGAAAATTCATACATAAAACTTTTATTATAATTATCATATCCTGAATTTGGCTCGATAACAATAATAGATGCTAATGTAGTACCTTCGTCTTTATTATTAATTATACACCCAGCACAAGATATGCGACTAATATTATTAAACACTACAGACGCATCATCTATTACTACAGATGTCCAACCAGAAGACATATCGTATTTACTATAATTCAAATAATCAGGCTCTTTAAGCCAAAACCTACTATTATATATATGCAATTTATTATAGTTAGTATCTATTTGACTAGTCGCAGCAGTGAATGATAAATATCCCTTGTGGAGATATTCTAAATCCATACCCATAATATAAACATTAGCATTAGATAAATTTAAATGTAATGAATTTCCTGTTCCAACGCTAACATTAACAATAAATTTATAACTTTGGTTTTCTACCTGATTATGCATATAAATAGTAGACTTATTAGGAAATCTTAATAATTGATAAGCACTAATTAATAAATTCGTTGATGTTATTGTTATAGTGTTTTTTATTTTAAAAGTCACAGACCTATCAGCACATCTAAATTGTAAATATTTCTGAAATTCCGAAAATGATAACTGATTAGTCATAGTTCCGTATTGCGTAACAGCATCACAAATAACAGCACCATTAGAATCAATATATGACGATTCTCTTGTCGGTGTAGTTAATGCCAGGTCTACATATATTGTTGAAAAATCAGCCATACGATATTACCTATTACTTATATCTAAAATTTAAGAAAGGAACTTTATTTCCTGCATCATCAGTATATGTAGAATTACCTAAAACTTGTATTATTTCTGAACCTAATGTATATCCTCCACGAACAAACACATTATTTTTATCATATTCAACATCTATATTTCCATGACTATCAAGAAGATTATGTCTAATTATATAACTCAAATCATTGTGTATTTGTTCCATAATTTTGGCAAAATCAGATTTAACAACACTGCTACGAAGAACATCAGTTCTTATTGAATTAGATGTATCTGATAATCCTATGAATCGTTTATAATCTACACCCGGATTAGAACTTAATGCCGCATTTTTAAATGCAGTATATAATGGACCAACAAAATTAACATAAAATGATCGTTCAGATACACTATTTATAAAACTATAAGAATAGTCTTCAATACTGCTAGGAACTCTCGCCATTCCAGGTGAACCACCAAATCCAGGAACATTAATCATAGTAAAAATATCGATATCCCACTCATCAACAATCTTTGTTGATGATGTGGTAGTTGTAGACAAATAGTTACGAAGTTGTTGATTAATAGTATTTGCTATAGGATTCAACCCATTACTTAATTTATACACCGTCTTATTATATATCGGATTAGTTTTTGGTGATGGGTCATAAAATAAATTAGAAGTATTATTTTTATATTGATCGAAACTTAATACATTAATTTTACTTTTATCTACAATTTCAGGTTCCAATCTAATATTTGCATGTATAACACCCATATTCTTTTCAAATATTTCTAAAATATTAGATAAATATAATGGCTTATTAAAATCAGCATTAATATCTAACCATATATACATTTCGTCAAGAATTTGATTTTTAACATCTTCTTTATCATATAATGGCTTAACATACACATCACCAACCAAATTAAATCTATGAATGATAGGAGACACATATATATTTTTAATATTTACCTGTGATCTATTATTAAGATCTCTAACAACATTTGCTATTTTACCATTCAGTTCATTAACTTGAACATCTTCTACAACCAATAATGATTTAGATCCATTTAAATTCAATAATTTGGTAATGTCATCATTGTTGAACTCTGTAATATAGCACGGAGATATACCCTTCTCATCACTATCACTAAATCTAAGTCTAAATGTTCCATTATTATTTTCTGTTATTGTGTCCCAGAAAAACAATGCTGACGAATAAGAACCAAATCCTCTACCAATAAATGCTACTTTATCAAAATTTTCGTTATCTACTTTATTTCCTCTATAATCTTTAAATTCTACTAAAGCCGTATTTATTTTGTCAGCAAGGGCTTTTAAATAGTCTTCACCCGATGCAGTTATATTATTGAAACCTTTAATTTCAACATACCCATCAGATATAATATTTGATGTAAATTGATGCTTATCACTAGTATATTTAAAATTTAATCGTATACTACTTAAATTCTGTAATGAATTTTTAATAGTTCGTGCATAATCATCAATAGATGTATTAATAACTTCACCAATAACTTCATAAAATTCAGTTTGTAATCTATACCTATTTAATTGGTTCACCATTTCCTGAATAACATAGACATTAAAGTATCCCTGTGTTTGGAACTCATACGGGCTATAATTTAGGTCTAAAACAACATCGTCGTAACTTTCCCCGGTCTTGGGGACATGTGGGCTAGAAACGGTGTCGTATAAGCTTCCAGTGACACTAAACAAAGTAACATTAAACATTTTAGCTAAAGCAAATTTAAATGCAAGGTCTCTTTCTTCTTGTTCGCCCCATGCAACAGCATTTTTAATATCGATAGGCGAGGTCAACGACTTCAAATAAGCAATATAATCCCCTTTTGTGACTAATCTATCAAGAGAGTAATATATTTTAGGAGCAGAGTACTTTATAGAATCCATAGATTCGTCATCCGCACCACCATAAATATTAGATATTAACTCAAAAGATATTTTGCTTGTGATATCTTTTCCATTGCTATTAAATATTTTACCCGAGAAATCTACCTTATCACCAATAACACCGTTTTTATTAGTAGATTTCCCCTCACATGCTAGATATTGAACATAAATATTATCTTTACGGGTCAATGCTCCCTTACGAGCAAATCCACCCGATGCCGTAGGATTTGTAAGGGTGTTAACATTATCATTTCCATCACCAAACAATATTTCCACGAATCCATCAGTGGATGTTCTGATAACACACACAGATTGAGATTTTGATAAATCCGATGTATTGATTGTTTCCCAATTAAGTAAAGAACGTCGGTCAATTTTAAATCGTGTATTAGTATTATCATCACTAGTAATTTTATTTTCACCAACATATACCTGGGTAACATCATTATAGAAGAAATCTTTATCACCATAAACATTACTAAAATCTTTATCTTCTATTTTATATATTTGAAACGGGGCATTAATTTGAGAATTAGTAGCACCTAAAAACACCTTTTCCTTAATCGTTCCCTGAACAATATCTATTGTATTATCAAAGGAATCTTTATCTATTGTGATTACAGACTCATCATTCATTAATTTATATGTCTCATTAGGTATTCTATATGTCATAGTATTAACTAAAACATATGGATTTCCATCATATGAAAATTTAGAATAATATGGTATTTGAACTTGATTATCTTCTATATTTCCTTCAATAATCATACGAATCTTGGCACGAGATGGCTCTTTTCTGTTCATAACATAGCCAAACATTCTAGATAAGCTTATTACAGAACTTTTTAATTGTGCGGTATCGAAATAACACTCTTCTGCACGTCGTTGAATATAATAGTTTGTTATATCAACAGTTCCTGCAAAAATCTCAATTAATGTTTGTGCAATAGCAGATTCTCTAAAATTATCAAATTTATGATTACTACTTTTATCCGGATTTTTTAGAAATCTGTCATAAACTTGCTTTAAAATGTCATCAACTGTTAGACTTGTATATTTTAAATCATTGTTACTCACATGAACCACCTAATATTTTGATATGGTATAATTACTATATTATTTATATAAATTAAAAGGATAGCCTACACTATAGACTATCCTTTTAAATAATTATAATATAATTATTTTTTAATAACTTTAGAAAAAACTGCTAACAATTCTCTCTCTTTTATTATATACGGGATAGTCAATTGTATGGAATTATTATCAGCATTAGCCTTTAGTCTAACCTGATCCTCTAGTATTATTATTCTATCTTCCCATCTCTTAATGGATTCTAATGTATCCTCTAATACCTGTTCAAGATAATCAACATCCATATTGTCGAATATTCGTAAACTAAAATTTGAACCAAATGCAATATTAAATAAACGAGAAGTTATGGGCGTGGCTAATATCATTTCAATACTTTGATTTATGACATGTTCATTCACTAAACCATCGCTCTTTAGACCTTGTATTGGTATATCATATGCCCATTCATTAGCATATTCTTTTATTTTTTCTTCATTAAGCATAAAAAATCCTTTTATTCATTATTTATATTTATTCAGAATTTCTTATCTGTTTTAATTGTTCACAGTCTGGTTTATCACAATTACCACCACTAAATGATGCTGAATTTTTTATTATATCAGTTATTGGTATTGATATAGCGGGAATTGGTATTGCTGCCTTAACTCCTGCTAACACGGGATCTAATATTGAGTCAAACTCACCACCCTCTATATCTTCTTCTGTTATGGGAAACATAGGTAATGGATAAAAGAATAATGGGACAGGACTAGTGGCTTTAGCCGAATCAATAGCTAACGAAACAACTTCGGGAACTTCGGGAACTTCTGTTGGAATATCATCAGGAACCTCGGGTATAACAGGTTGTTCGGGTATATCAGGTTCAACACCACTAGTAGATGGTATAGGCTTTAAACAATCGCATTCTGGTACATTAAATTTACTTAATTTATCTGTAATGATATTTAACAAAGAAGTCAATTTAGAAGAAAATTCGGCAATTAATGAAAATTTAGCCAATCTACTAGAAACCTTATTAATAGCAGTTGCTATGCTTGGAACTTTCATACCCAATCCCATACCTGTAAGTATTTTATGAAATGCAAGTATTGGTGGAGCAATAGCAATACCAGCCCATGCAGTATCTATTGCAAATTTTACAACCAACAACTTAATAGGAGAAATTACCGGCGAAATAACTTTATGTTCAATTTCACTACCGATACTAGACGAAATATCACTAACTGTTGATGTTAATTCCGAACCAACATCTTTCATTTTATCTTCAATCTCTTCTACAGAATAACACAAAGAATTTAATTTTCTAACCATTGATGTAATTCCTTCTGTTATCTTGTCTTTTAAAACAGTAGCAACCTCTGCTATAGGTACTGCCGAACCAAACGACACTGACATTGTTATTTCTTTCTCAAAGCAATTTAAATCAGTAACAGTTATAGTTGGCCATTTAATAGGAAGAGAAATACATTTAATTAAACGCAATACCACATTAGGTATTGGTGTTGGTATATCTATACTTATTGGAATAATAACATCTGACCCAAAAGTAACTTTACCTGATGTAGACCCTACATACGGTATAGGTATTGGTGAGCCGGACGCAGTATCTGTAGACAATATAAAGCCCGTATCTAATGCTACTATTTCATTATAGTTAATATATTCAACTATAGCTGATGCCATAATATCCCAATATTTCTTAAACATATCAGATTTATTAGGATCTTCAGAATACAACTCACTCAACGAGTCATCTAACTTATCAAGTATTTCGGGTAAGTTAGGATCACCGTTAAAAAAAACATAACCTTTAGCGGTCGTAACATATGCCATGTTTTTAAAACCCGACATTGTTACAGGAGTTAATGGAAAAGATAACCACAAACTCAACTTTTCCATAAACTTTTCAAAAGCATCTTTATAATCTTTAACATCTTTCCCAATATCAAAAATAGTAGGAAAAGAATAAATCATAAAAGTTCGTACATCATTTAATTCAAATGTTCCATACATTTCGAACTCATCTTCTTCGGTTATACTTTCAACATTAGTCCCTATTGCCGTTCCAATAGATGTTCCGCTTGTTAAACTATATCCATTCATATAAGATATCATACCATTATATGTCGCATAATTAGCTTTAACTATTTCTACACGAGAATTTATGTCATCATCATCAACAGAAGAAAAACAATTAACAAAATCTATATCAGGCACATTATTAGAACCAAACATTGATAACATTTCGTTTCTAATAATTGAACTTAAAACTTCACCTGCGGGTGTTGGGTATTCCGACATATTATACCCCCGGAATAGGAATAGTTTTTGTCGCTTGGTGCATTGCGCCTGTATATAAGCATTGTTGTAACCCACACATAGGACCAGGACCAGATGATGGATCGGGTATACTTTTATTCACTTCCCATTCCCCTTTATGTGTGATTGTCAATTTACCTATGGCATCTATTTCAAATTTAGTTCCACTAGAGTGCTCAAACAATACTGTTTTCTTTTTTCTATTAATCTCAAATCTATCACCATCATCAGTTTCAAAAAATATCATATTATCAGGATAATCTACATCTTTATTTGTCGGTAATTGATTTCTATTCAAAACCTTCGTACTATATTTAGGCAAATTAATTTCATCATTCTCGAATGTAACCCGAACAAATGCACCAACTTGTGGAACAATAAATGATCCCTTTAAACTACCAATAAAACCGAACTCGGGAATCGCCCAAGGAAGTTCACTTGCATTAGCGGATTCATTAAATACTGAATACACTAAAATTTTACATCTTCCTAATTTTTCAGGATCATTATTGTCTAATACTTTACCAACAAATGTTCCTTCTTCACGCAAGTCATCTCTACAGTCTAAAAAATCATTAAGTATTGATTTAACACCAATACCAACATTACGCTTGAGTATGTTGTTCATATTATCCATTATTCAACTCCACTATAATCAGTCTTAAACATAGATTTATTTATACCACTTCTACATAACAATACCCGTTTAGAATATCCTACTTTACTAACAATACTATGAGATACAGATGTTACTAAATATTCCCCTGAATAAGGGTCGGCTAAATATGTTCTATCTAATGTAGATGGAACTCCTAAATCTACCTTATCTAATAACGAAACTGCTGTAGAATTATTTATATTTAGAGAAATACTATTTGAGAATAATTGATATTTCATAAATGTATTTTGAACTTTACCCTTATATATTGTATTTTGAAGTGTCTTATCCCCAACTATACCGTAATTTTCATTAAATACTACATCCGAAGAATATCTTTTATTTCTATTAAATAAATCAGTTGATTTTGATTTATTAGACAATATAAATGTGTCATATGTATCTAAATTGTAATGACCAACATTTCCACCATAATTTAATGTGTTATTATATAATTCAGACAAATCCATAATTTCATAGGAATCAAAAAACATATATTTTAAATCGTCATCCAATAAAATATTATTTTGAACTCGTTCACGATTATACACCCCTTCGAATTTCACATTCTTTGATTGTTTAGTATTAATTGTTGTGTAATTTATCGTCCCGTCAAATGTACCATAAACAAGAACCCCATCATTGGGAACATACGATCGATTAGCAATATATTTTAAATATTGATAATTATTACCATCTTGATACCAATAAATATTTTCATAGCCATTAGCATCACCCTTAAACTTTAATCCCATTTTAGTTGCAATCTTTTTAATAACTGAATCTGATGTACCACTTATGGCATTATATGTATGAGGAGAAAATGCAAAATCTGCTGCCATGTATCCTACAATATTAACAGTATTTCCTTGGTTATCAAATGTGTCAGATAATATAGTGACACCCGTGATTATAAATGTAGCATATATTTCGGACTCGGGCATACCTGTATTATTGTTCATTGTTACATGTAATACATCTTTATCTGAAATAGGATACCCTTCAATAAATGTACCTTTATCAGCAATGGTAATATCTATTTTAGGAAGTAAAGTTAATACACTTTCAGTTATTTCTAAACTGATAATACTTTCATATGGAATACCCAACATAGTTTCTGTTGATGGTGGAGCATCCTTATTATTACTCAATAGAACTTGTAGTGTGTATAGTTGCTCACTAGCCATTTGCTCTCACTCTTTTACGAACATTACTATAAAATAATTGTATATCTTGAATACTAGGGATAATTAAATCCATTCCGACATACATATCATTCCATACATCATCTATCTGATTAAACTTACACAAAATCCACCAATACTCCGATGAACCATAAATTCTATATGATAATAAATCAGGTCTTTGAACTTCACCATATTGTACATTATCAAATCTAATAGGATTTTTAATTTCGAATAAATCCCAATTACTTAATATCATATCATATTCAAGAGCACCATCCATATTCGTGACTTTTGATAAAAAATTAGTTCTTTTAAATCTACTAAATATCATATATACCTACCTAAAACCTAAAAACTGGGACAAAACCAGCCTTTTGTTTTTGTGGATCTATTGTTGGTGGTGTTGGAGCAAGCAAAGGAGGAGGGGCAGGGGCATCTAAAGAACTCTCTATGGGAGTTTTAGAACTATTCACGATTTGGACATGTCCAACCGAACCTAAAAGACCAGTATCATCAATATTACTTATCATCTTTCTAGTGCTCAAATCCAATGTGGCATCGATATATAACGGTCCTTTGTCCGTAAACTCCCTAGAAAACTTAAAAGACACAGAATCTAATACCATATCACTATGACTAAATATTCTACCAATATCAACATGCAATGGTGGAGGAGATTGTCTTAATGAAAATAAATCACCTATGTCTTCTAAAAAATTAACACCCGCTTGAGCGGTATTTGCTATACCATTAACAAGTGACTCCGCAAAAGCGCTATCCCCATTATCTTCTCTCTGAACTTTCTGTATTTTTTGAACATTTTCGGTAATAAGACTATTATAAGCATTTTTTAATCGTGTCTCTGTTGACTTAAAAAAAGAATTCTCTGGTATACTATATGCAACAGTCCACAGTAACAATGTTCGTGCAACCACTAATGGCAAACCAGTACCATCAATATCTATTATACGAATTTCCGGACTAACTTTTAAGTATCCACTCTTTTTCCAATATTTTTTACTTCTATAAACATATCCCATTTCTCCTCCGCCACCCATTGTACCAACACCACCAATAACCGATCCGAGTCCACTGTCAATTGGTGTTTCCATCGTACCCCATTCAGAATCCATAGAATAATTAAATTCATTTATCATAATACCTGTAATAGTTTTATCTATTGCCGCTTTAGCAGCATCATCATTTTTACGATGCGATGGCCATGTCTTAAGATTAGGTCGAAGTTTAACTAAATTAAAACCCAATGCCCCATCATATGACGAAGAATAATCCTTAAAGTTATTATTTAAAGATGTCCACAAATCTCTATCTATAACACTCGTTATCATAAATTACCTCTAGGGCTTCCAGAATTAGATTTAACAGTAGTTGTTTTTGGTGTAGGTATATTAGATAATTGTTTACCAAATGCAAGTGCAAGTGCCTCAATATCAGCAGATGTTAATTTAACATTCATTATTTGTTGAGGTGTGGCTTTTGGTGATACCGTTCCTTGTGGTAAGTTTACAGACGGCATTCCTGACGAGCTAATAGACACAGGATTTAATGTTGCACTATCACCTATACCCGATGGTTTTGCTGAAGGATCACCTTGAGAATCACCATTTCGTATAGCATTTTTATCCAATCCTATAGGCTCTATATGCCAAGGTTCCCATCCCTTCTCTCCAGGCTTACCGACAGGTCGATGAAACTTCCACTTACTAAGTAATCCCATACTAGCTAATTTATCACCATCAGAACCATTTATATCCATAGCATACCCATAGTTATGCATAGATCTACCAGGAGGGGCAACAGGACTAGGATTTTTACCAGCAGCCTTATCTTTTAAATATTGATCATATAGTTTCTGTTGTTTAGACGGATCACGATATGCTGAATTAATTTGTATTTTCCCACCATCGGTTAATTTATTATATTCGTATGCCATACCAATAAAATTATTCCATACATCATCACGCACACCGGAAATATTAGGGTTCCATGGCTTATATATAGAATAAGATTTCCACGATTCAGGTCTATCCTTTAATACAGATTCATCTTCCATAATAGGTGTTATATAATTTGAAGGAGCAGGGGGTGTTACACCTATACCTTTAGGAACAGAATCTATTACATCACTCCCAGCATTAACATCACTAACACCACTAGAGGATGAAACATTACGGGCCATAATTTTTACAAAATTATTAGATATATTACCCAATGTTGACGAATCTGCCTCTTTTCCGTCTGCTGATCCTGGATTAGATGACATATATGTGTCAATATTAGCCATTCTAGCTTTCATATCCCACCCCTGACTCTTTGCATGATTAAGCCAAGATTCTTTTTGGTTAGAGGACATTTTATTTAAAGTGTTTTTATATGATTCAAAAGAAGCGTTATCCTTATCAGCTTTTTGTTTTAACTCCCTATTTTGTTTGTTAGAATTATTCCCCTCAACAATGGCAGCCACAAGATCAAATCCCGCAATATTCAGTCCGCTACGAGCAAATGCTTTAATAGCACCCAGTTTATCACCTTTAGCCCATAACTCTCGACCTTCATTGAACCATACAATAGCCCCAATACCAGGAACCATTTTTAAATTTTCTTTATTACGATAAAAATTAGTTAGATCTTTACCCTCTTTGGCTTGTTCACCCTTTGTCATCGTCAAATCACGTTTCATATTATACATTGTCAATGCTATGGATGCCGCTGTTCCAAAACCCGGAATAATACCAGCTAACCCACCCGCAAGATCAATAAGACCCCCTGTTATATCACCACGTTTAAATCTCATAACACCCGTAATCAAACTAGTAATCAACCCAACACCAGGAATACCCTTCATAAACTTACTACTTTGAAGTGCTTTTGGTAATGCCTTACCACCTATCTGTAATCCAAATTGTAATCCTTTTGATATATTACCAAGCATTTCTGTTTTACCTGTAAGAAGGAATCCTAAAATACCTCCACCGGCAAATAATGCAGCAAGTCCACCACCAACAAGTCCGGGAAGTGCCGATTTAGCTTTAGACATAATATTTATGCCCTTATTTATTTTTTTCAATAGACTATTATTATCTTTATCAAAGCCCACACGTTTAAATAAATCTTTTTTAGGTTCAGGAGCCGACTTTTTACTCTTAACCGCATCAAAAATATTTGTTCCTGCTTTTTTATCTTTTTTATCTTTTTTATTATCTTTAGATAAAGCCTTAAGGATATTATCTTGTATAGATTTACCTGAAAGTTTATCTTTATTATCTTTAGATAAAACCTTAAGGATATTATCTTGAGTTTTTAACATCTTTAATACATTACTAGATAAAACTTTTGTTGTCTTATCTATAGATGTTAATGATTTTATTTGAATCTTCTGATTAGATAGGATAGCCGAAAAGCTCTTGGTGGTGTCTTTTCCTAGACCACCAAGAGCACTTTTAAGTTGATCGTTATTACTTTTAATGAATTGTTCTATTCGAACACCATTTAAAAAGTCATTACTATTTTCTTTTTCAGCCATTTTTATTCATTCCCATTTGAGACATATTTATACCGAGATTAGAAATAGATGTTCGTCCTTGGGACGCTTTAGCTGCCTCATTTTCAGAATTTCTGTCATCGACAAGGCGTTCAAATCTCCAGACAAATTCATAATATTCCCATTTATTATAATCGAAAGGAATAGTTAATGCCTTTGTCAATTGAAATTCTATTTCTAATATGTCATTAAGCTCTATACGCGGGAAGAAAGAAGTCGGAGTGAAACGTAAGTCCAACTTGGGACTCACCTCCACATTCCGTACACTTAACATTCATATATGATTTTATACCAACGTTAGTCTTACTGAGTTTAGTAGTTAATGATGCAAAATCACCCGGATCCATATTTAATAAATATTCATATTTCTTTATAGAATCTTCATTATGTCCGTTAATGGTATCTATCATAAAAGATATTGACAATAATTCATCATCTACTTCTTCTCCCGATTTTTCAAAAATACTACGATGTTTCATATTAAATGACTTCAATGCTAATTCATCTTTAATCTGAAGGAGTTTAAATTTAAGAACATCCCCATTCGATAAAGACAATGTATCATTAGGATTGTATTCATCATTAAGATAATCTACAATAACATTTGAAATATCAAAATGATACGATGTTTCTTTTGAACACATATTACAATTAAAACCAACAACATATCTATTGTCTCTAAAAGAATTAGCTCTTAACCATAACAATATATACATTTTATCAGCAGAATATATCTCATTGATATCTATTCCACGAACGGTCTTACGTAAAATGTCATTAACAATATTATCAGCATTATCTTCTGTTAATGCCGTTAATTTTTTAATCTCTATAACTTTTAACGGTCTAGCCTTAATCATTGTACCATCAGGATACAATTTGTATTTAGTGGGAAGATCTTCTATATCCCAATAATTAATGTCGTCTTCAGGCTTAACAGTTAAACCTATATTATTAGATTTGTTCGGAACACTGTTTGTCGTGACTTGAGACGCACTCTTTTGCATTTGCGCCATAAGTTCCAACATCTTTTTTTCCGATCTGTTTTCATCATGTTCAACTACAGAATCATCATCAAAATCTTCAATAACATCTTTCATTTTCATAATTCATTCCTTATTAAAAAATTCAACTATCCAAAAATATTTGCAGGATTAAATGTTACAGACCTATTAGACTTCGGTATAGTTTGAGGTATAGAACTCTGTGGGACATCAACATCAGGTTCAGGTGGAACCCAATTAGACACATGCTCCATAAAATCTGTACCAAATGTGATATCATACCTAACAGTATCATTACTATCATATGATGCATTAATAGATGATGCCCCCAAAAAGAATACATCTCTAGCAATATATTTACTAATAAACACATCTTGCTGATTAAGAATAGATATATGTATTTCACCTAATTTGGATTGTGATGGGGGAACATGATATCCCTTACGAACAACACTATTCTGTAAATCTTGAATAAATGTTGCTATCGTCCCATCAGTATCCTCTTCCATAGTGACTTTAATATCTAATGGTTGTTCTTTTGATAATACTGGATAAGAATATTGTAAAGCACCTATAGCCGTAGTTTCTCTGTTAAATGTAGCGAAAGGTATATCTACAGATAAAACATGGTATGGCATAATATTTGACATAGTTGGAAATTCACCAAACCGTTTATCAAAATTAAACCACACATCAAATTTATATGATCGAACTACGGATTTATTAGTATAAAACGATCCGTAGCTCAAGCCATTAGCCTTTACACTTACCGGCATCACTATCTCCTAATTAAGTAGTAGTTGTATCAGGAAACAAAGTCCAATAATCATATTGAAATGTTACACTATACTTTACCGCTTCATTACCATCATAAGACATAGATACTTCACCAACATTCTGAACCCATGCATTCTTAAAACGAATCTGCTTAGGCAAAGGAACACCCGCATAATTATACAAAATCAAGTATAAATCTTTAGTAAGAAGGCGTTTTAAAACCTTTTTAGATTTACCTGCTGTTATAGCACTTGCTGGATTAATGTTGAAAATATTCTGTTGCCATTCATAAAAAATTCTCTGAATAGCCATATCTTCAGTATCTTCGAAATCAACAGATACAGTGCCTCCACCCGGATCAGCTCTACCGGGGAAGAATTGACGTGTTCCCATAAAATTAGATGTTATAGGTTCATTTGAACGCTGTGGTATTGAAATACTTCTGCATCTAACTAATAGGTCTTCAGCATCCAATAATGCTGATGGAGCAACACTAATAATACCTGGGACAAATAACTGCCACATGAAATTACGTTGAACATCAGGATATTTATATGAGCGACCATTAATCGTAAAATTTGAAGGGTTTATCGCATTCCCTAAATCACTTAAATCCATTATTTACTCCTTGTCATAAATAATAAAATCTTCCTTATATTATTTATATAAATTAAAAATACAAAAATGGGGGATACATTACATATCCCCCATTTGTTATGAATACAATAAAATACAATTAAATATTATGCATACTTAAGTTGTACATCACTAAAGCTAACACCTGTTCGGGTGATAACTGTTGTAAATTGTATAAATTCGATAGTTTTCGTAGGCTGAACATATATATCCACGTTGAGTTGATTAGAATCAATAACAGCAGGAGTGTTATTGGTTTCGTCACAAACTACAGTGTAATCATATAATCCATCACCCGCCTTAATACCAGCCAAGAAATCATCAATAACAGAAAATACTCTAAGTCTTGTTTGTTGTGTATTATTTTCAAATACAAATGAGTTCAATGATCTTTCGATATTAACCTGCATATAGATAAGATTTCGTCTGACATTGATTCTATCGAGTGCAGATTTCTTAAGTTGTGCAGTCTTCTGACCCCACATAACGAATCCTGAACCCTGAACGAATTTAACTGTATTGATATTTCTATCATACATTTTACCTATTTGGTCATTACTAAAAACTTTATTCTGATCGAGCACAGACATTGTTCCTCTAGCAACACCAGCAGGAGCATACCAAGGATCAGTCAATCTATCAACTCTAGCATAAAGAGCCGCAGCAAAAAGAGAGTTAGGAAGATATACATACTTATCATTGTATTTATCGTATACTTTTGAATATCCAGAATACAATGCCATAAAAGATGCATACGGATAACCAAACTCTTCATAGTTGATAATATCTCTATAATCAAGAAGTTTAACGTGTCCAACAGGGTTAGAAGCAATACAGTCACGTCTATTATTACACAATTCAGCAACTGCTAATTTATCTTCTTTCGAGAAACTTGGGTTGATCAAGATTTGAACAGGAATTTCTTCTCTGTTTTCGAAATACGACCAGAACTCGGAATCACGACCAAAGAAACCAGGAGACATATTTGCAGAACCACCTGTTAACTTGGCAAATTTATCATCGTTATAAACAAAGAATCCCGCACTATCTTCACCATCAGGTTTACCTAGGCTACGAGCAATAAATCCTCCACCAACAAAATCCCATGTTGCATCAATATCGAATGACTTGTCCGCTTTCACATAGATATATTTAGAATTACCGTTAACAGAACGCTCGATAAACAATTCATTACCATCTGTATCTAGTGTCGGCTCCATTGTCCCGAAGAAAACTTCCAACGGTTCATTTCGAAGCTTAAATTCATTAGCATCAGAGTTATTAGAATATAATTCTTCCCATTCTTTATCATCAGGACGTTTGTAAACAGAAAGTTTAACAACTTTGCTTGCTATTTTAAAATGTCTTTTAACTTCGTCACCTGATCCGGTCATAAGACCCTGTTCAGCAACATATGTACCAGTAGCACTAAGTGCAACAGTATCAGATTTTACAGCATTAATTGTCCAGGTATTATTATCAATAGTATATGTCCAATCACTATATTCTGATGTAAGTGAACTTGGGGGAATAATTTCTTGAGCATTTGCCCCACTCAATGCACTATATATTTTCCATTCAGTATTGTCATCATTAAGCTTTGAGACATTTTCAGGAACAAATATTATATGATCAGAATATACAGATGTTAATGGGTTATATATGGTTGCAGATGTAGGATGTGTCGTAACATATGTATCTAAATTTGTACCACTAATCCACACTTCTGGAACATCATACCCGTATTTAGCAATAGTAGCACTAGTTTGAGTAGGGTACTCATCATAACTATAAAGCCATTCTGCTTCAGGACTAATTGTTTCTACAGTAATAGCATATTGATTACCATCTTCTCCTGGACCAACATATCCAACAAGCAATGATCCATCAATTTTAGAATCAGACTTATAATTATCGTATGTAGAAATATTTTCTCTGGAGTCAAATACATCGAGTGGAGCGTCAGTTACAGAAATACCACCACTAACAGTATAATCAGTCTGTGCATCTGATTTAACCTCAGTAACGGCATATTTATCGTCATCATCATATGCTCTAACAACAAATAAAGTATTAGATTCTTTTAAAAACTCTATTGCTCCGTATGCCCCATATCCTAGTTCGGGAACGAGACTTCCACCTATTGCTGCTTGGGTCGGATTTTTATCATCCAAACCATTAACATAATACGGTTCTCCGAATACTTCAATGTACTCTTTATCATTAGTAACAAGAACAGGTCGTCTAACAGGACCCTTTAATGCTCTAACGACAGTTCCTCCATTAGATACACCCGTAGCGACCAATATTTCGCTCAGGTCTATTTCACGTCTGTATACCCCAGGGGCTGAATATCCTGCCATAATTTACTCCTATTTATATCGTTATATCATAAATTCTATATTTAGTTATGATATAGAAATATTATCATAACACACTTTATAGTATTTATATAATTTGTATTTTAATCTGGGAGAAACATAATTGGTCCACTATTAGTTAAATCATATTGATCATCAAGGGTTTTAACCTCTAAGTTGTCTTTATCGAAATAATCAGTAGTTATGAAATATAAAGCCCACAATAACGCCGTAACACAGTCATCATGTGTCGAACTTGTCTCCGCCTGGAACACATTCGGTCGAATTTCAATATATCGTGATAATTCTGTAATCGTATATTCATCTTTTATTTTTAAGAATTTCTCGTCCAAGTACCGTTTTAATAACAAATTAGCTTGTAATTTGCTTTTAGCAGTAGATCGAACACCTAGACCCGAAGAATCTAAATTAATAATGTGGTCATACTCATATTCATACCATATTGCCTGAGTTAATGCCTCACCAATACCATTATTTTCTATCATCATTTGTGCGTCATTATAATATTTCGATATACCAATACACACCTGTGCAAAGTCGTGTGTGGATATTAAATTATTACGATATATAGCCACTTGTTCAACATCAAACTCACCATTGATTTTAAGCACCTGTACGACGCTATAATCCCTTCCCGTACCCTTACCCGTATCAACACCCATTATGTATGTTGTATTGTCTTCTGGGGTATTGAAAATGCTTAATGCGTGGTTCCATTTAAACTCTATTGGCTGTCTAATAACCAATCTCTCCAATATTTCAGGGTCGATGAGTGTGTCACTCGATCCTATAAATTTGCAATTGTGATTTAGTACTCCATTAGCATAATATAAATTATTTTTTGATTCAACTTCTAATATATCATACACAATAGCCATATCATCCATAAGATCCACAGACGAAACAATATCAAAACCGTCAATGGTCTGTATAGGCATACCGACACACAACTCTCGTGCAGGTATCTCTTCATCATCTACAACAAATATATGACCAATACTGACATCAATATATGTTCCTGACTCTAAACATACACGAACAATATACTGTGGTATATTAATCTTACCTATACCATCGAAATCAACAAAACCATCAGGAGTCTCTATTTGATATCGTGTATTATATCTTATTTCTGTATCAAGCATGAATAACTCCTCTATCAATCAACTTTTGTTTAAATTCAAATTCACACAAAATATTCTTTTGAGCATTTATGCTTCTACTACAAACACATAAATTAGATATATGTGAAATTGTTTTTTCATCTATATTATTAATAAATCCATAAAATATAGAAATTTTATGATCTATCGTTGGCTGATACTTAAAATATCCTTTACCATCAAAATCATTATTTAATAATAATAAATCATCCCCCGTATAATAATCTAAACCATCCCAATTTTCAAATAATTCGTCCTTATGTAATAATGTATAATATCTTACGCGTTGTCGATATGCTTGAAATTCATTAAATTTACCATCTTCTAACCACACACCATTATCAACATTAACTTGTCTAGTATGTTTTTTAACATCATCTAATTGAAAAACTGACTCTACTCCGTATTTTTCTAAACATGTCTGTTTTCTCTTTCGTAATGTTATTTGAATTTTTTCAGGTGTCCATGATTCTCGTCTTTTAATATTAATAGTATCTTTATTATCATTTAACGATTTCCATCTAGCATCATAACAATCTTGAGTTAATAAATTAGTATAATGTCCGCAATTAGATATGTTTGTGTTTATTACTTTTTGTTTTGTCTCTTCTAATTGGGATATGTGCTCAACACCATATTTTTTAATACATGTATCTTTTCTTTTTTTAGATTCACTATCTATATCACGAACACTAAAAGAGTTCTTAATAGTGTCGCTAAATTCACTAGACTGAATATAGCATTGACTACTGTGCCACTTACGATAACCATTAATAAAAGTTACAAATTTTGTTGGTCTCCCACATCCACATTTACACACACCATCACCGTCTTTGCGAGCATATTGATCATAATATTCTTTAGCATTTAATCCGTGATATTTTGCCACATGATGGGTAATAAACGATTGGGTAGATGTATATTTCTCAATATTGTCGCCACAAACTAAACATATCATAGAAATCCTTATAATAAATTATATACTTCGGAAATAGGCATATTTAATATTTCGCCTGTTTCTGTATCTTTAATATTTATATAAGTTTCTGATTTCAAGCAATTATATTCCTGATTAAATTTTGCTAAATCATTATTGAATGTTTTTAATTGCTCAATCTTCCATGCTTCATCTCTGTCAGGATGATCCCACCAGTTAACCTTAATAGGATAGAAGTTGTTCGCAAGTTTAGGGTCAGTTTCATTTGCTCCACGCCAATATGAATAGAATTGGTTCATCCCAAGTGGCGTGCTAACGATTATAACCTTAGATGTTTTACCAGAGGAAACTACAGGAAGTGTTGATGTTACAAACTCTTCAGCAATATGAGGTTTAACTTTTGCAAACTCGTCAAGATATAATAATGAAACAGTTTCACCGGAAATGGAGTCTGATGATGTGGTATTCGCTATCATACGCATACCATTTTCAAGCTCTATAGAACCTTCGTTCCATTTACGAATACCCTGTTGCATCCATAAAGGAAGCATGGAATAAGCACCCTTAACACGCCTTAAAACCTCTTGTGCCGCAGTTTCTTTGTTTGCTAATATAGCAACAACTTTATCCTTGTTAAACAACATATAATGAAGCAAATACACAGACGACATAGTAGAATTGTGTGATAAAATACCATTAGTAAATAATGTATGATCTTCGGAATCAACAGAAAAATCATACATACTTTCTTGAGGCATATCTAATTTCTTAACCTCTACAACACACTCAATACCATTATCAGTCTTTAATTTATCACCGACACACAAATCCATAACATATACTTCACTACCATCATATCTAATAACAATATGCTCGTCAGCACACATTAATTCGTGTGTGTCTGTCTTCAATGACCAAACATCATAAGGAATCGTTTTGTGAATGTGTGTTAAATCATGCCATCCATCATCACTCAATATTTCCCAATCGTCTATGTCGTGTGTCTCAATAACTTCTGCCATTTATTATCCATTTATAAATTTTAAACACCTTTCAATAACTTCTTCTTTGTTGTTATTGTAATCGGATTCTTTTATGTGTATTAGGGTGATATTGTTTTATTTCTTTGTCTCTATCCTCTTATACACATTTTCTGCGGAAATTTCAACAATTTCTCCTGTTTTTTTATTTCTTATTTTAACTTTAGTATCTTTAAAAAAACACTTACCCATTTGTCTGGGCATGAGGACAATCGTATTTTTCTTACCATCAACCTGTGGGCTAGTGAATACTTTAAGTGCTTTTTTTTGAAAATCGAATAATTGTATTTTATGTTTACCATCGTCTATATTGGTTATATAGAAGTATTCATGAGCGAAATACACAATATCTTCCGCACACTTAAAGTATTCTGCTAATAGTTCATTAGTGAACTCATAAGTTTCACCTTCGCCTCTTAAGTTAGGTCTTCCTAGAAACATAATACCACCTTATTAATCGTCAAGAATTTGAAAATCGGTATCAATTTCGCCCATTGTACTTTCTTCTTTAGCTTTCATGTATAGGCTAAGAGCATCATTTGAGTTCATGACCATTTTATGATCTTCTTTAACTTCTTCCAGATTTTGTTTTTTATTTTCTAAAACGAATTTAGCTATGGATTCGTTAAGGCTTCTAAGCTCTTTATACTGCCCTGTAATGGCATTTAGCATCACGGCATACACTTCATACATCCTTGGTGATGCACCTATCTTAATATCCTTCTCAAGCGTTTCTAGGACACGTTTGCTAGATAGTATTAATCCTTTGATTTCTTTTTCTAGGAAGTTAGAATCTTTTATTCTTGCTGAAGTTAGTGCGTTTTCTATTTCTTCTTTTTTAGTATTAATAGCCGCAACTTCTTGTTGGACAGATTCCATCAAATTATTAGATTGGGATTTTAAATCTTTATTTTTAATCACACTGGAAAATTCAGTTTTAATATGTTCATCTATTTCTTCTATGGTTGCTTCTTCAACAAACTCGGCATCGAGTTCTTTACCCATAGAGAAAAACGAACGATGAACATCATTAATAGATTCAGTTTCAGTTTCATCAACTGATTCAATATCGTCATCATCACTCATATAAACCTCAATTTATCAAATATAAATATTTATTGGTATCACACTTTTGTACCAATTATATTCCTTATCATCATTATTATAATAACCACTAGTAAAATAATCATTAGGTGAAGGTATAGCACTTGTTACTATGGGAACACCCGCAGATGTTTCGAATCCTGAAGTACTAAATCCTTCCCTCATCGAACCTGTTAATTGGTTTATGTATTTAGAATTAATCACTTTAATGACTTTAGACATTAGGAATGGTCTATACATATATCCTTTAACGGTAAGATTCAATGTTGCATTAACAAATCGTGTATCTGCCACTGATTCATCTTCAATAAAATCATAGCCGACACCATCTAATACAACAGGTAAATCTCTTTCGATATTAAGAAACGAAAATTCTTTAACTCTTAACATTAAGGTGGGGTTGAAATATGGTAATATGTTTTCTAGAATTTGAGACATATAATCCATAGAGTCATTTTTAATATAAATGGTAAAATTAAAATTATATGGTGTTGGTTGATAATCAGAAACTATACTATCTATTTGACTCTCTGTAAGTTCCAACGATTCTTTCATCCAATATCGCCATTCATTAACACCCGTTGCTCTTTCGGGATCATATACTACACCATTAGGAATCATTGCTATACGAGGGATTTGTAGGTAATATCGTTTGTTATGCTCAACATTATCAGAATCAAAATAATGATCCTCTTTTCTGTCGAGATGATATTTTTCCACAGGACCAAATGTTATTGGTACTTCCTTCTCGGATATAGGATTATTAAACTTGTCATATTTAACAACACGAATATCGTTAAACATATCAAGAAGGGCTACTGTTATAGCCCTTATAGTTCTTGGGTAGTAATACTTTATCATATCAGAATGTTACTTTTTTCAAAAGTTTTTTTCTTTCTTCTTCTTGTTCTTTAGCTTTCTTCTCTTCGTCATCCTCATCATTTTCATCTTCGTCTGACGGGACATCGGTTTCGGAAGATTTGGAAGATTCAGTGTCTTCGGAATCATCATCGGATTCATCTTCGGTAGATGAATCGTCGTCAGATTCTTCGTCTGTGTCGCCTGGAACAGAAGAATATTCATCATCAGAATCAGTATCGTTTTCGGTATCACTCTTCCAATATGATGACGGATCAAACTCGGTATCTGATTGTATATGTTCACCTTCATCATTTGCATCATGTGATAATGTTTCAGGTTTCTTATAATACTCATCACCATCAATTCGTATAGACTGTTCATCATATCCCATATTCTTTATTTTTTTAAGAACCCACAACATCAAATCCGCATTTTTAGGGTCATCATTATCCCCTTCAATACTGACATCAGCATACACATCATCATAATCATAATTACCATTTAACGCATCAATAGGAACACCATCAATGGTTTTAATAGTAATCTTTGCCACAGTTTCGTCATCATCCACTAAATCCACACCAAAGGACACCCCTGATTCAGCATCGTAATCAACAGGATAAAGTTTATAACTGTCCTTTTCCTCTGTTAACAATTCTAATTCATCTAATAGTCTCATTGATTATTCCTCGTCTACATCATCTTCAACATCATCTTCAACATCAGCATCAACATCATCTTCAACATCAGCATCAACATCAGCATCAATGTTACCCATATCCATATCACCCATATCATCTTCGAAATCATCTTCACCACCGATATCAATAGCGTCAATACTACCTAAATCATCTTCATCAGGAACTATAGTTTCTTCCTTATCACTAGCTAATAGATAGTCACGAAGCATTTTGTAGACAAGAGCTTCTGCTTCTTCTTCAGACATACCAAGTTCGCTGATAGCAAAATCACGCAATTTTTCATTGTTGATATCTTCCATTGTGCGAATTAAATCAGCAATTTGTTCTCTTTTAGAAGTTTCTTGACTTAACATCAAAAGTTCTTCTTGTTCTTTTACATATTGTTTAAAAGACATAATTATTCTCCTATATTATTGATTTATATAAATTCAGAAATCTATTGATTCACTTTCAACCGACAAAAAAATCAGGCTTCTCGCTCTCAGCTCTAATTTGATCGAAAGCCTTCTCTTCATCCTCATATCCTCTATTCATGATTTCAAAACCATTCATAGTTGATCCATCGGGCATTGTAATTGTGTATTTTCCTAATTGCAATCCCCATTGTATTTTTGCTCTTGCGACTGCTAATTTCTTAACGAGAGGATGATTATATAATCTCTCGGCATCAGTTCGGCAATATAATTTTAATGTAGCAAGCATACATTGTTTCGGTGTGGGTGTTATAATTAAACTTCTATTGTTGTAATTATATTTAACAGTATATTGTGCACCAAGCATTTGATTCGCTTGTGCCATATACTCACCCATTATTTCATAACTAGTGAGCATTCCTCCTCCACCACCAAACGAATATAATGCATTACCAGGTCCGCCAGGATAATTACCGTTGTTTACCCAGTCATTATACAATAACATATGTGTTGGGGAGAATAAAGCATTTATATCACCCATTGTAGATAAACCTATATCGTATGCAGCCTCAATTCCACTATCACCCACATAATATTCACTCACCCCTGCAGACACCATCAATGTAGTATTAACTAAATCTACACCATCACCATAATTATATCTGTTGAAATCTTGAATAGTATCATATATTGCTATTTCTAATTGAATATCTGCAACTTCCACATTTATTACAGGGTGACCTAAACGTGTGAGGACATATTGTTTCATGTCATCTAATGATACCGGATGAGTTATACTCATTCATTCTCTCCTTATTGAGAACTTTTTTTATTTTTATATTTACTTTTGATTTTTTCTGTAGAATCAACAGTATTTTCAACAGAAACATCATTTGTTAAGTCGATATCCATAACAGAATTATCATTATTATCATCAACTGTTGGCGTTTCAACTTCTTTAGTCTCAACATTTTTTTGTTTCGGTTTTAATAATTCAGGATTTTTTATTCTAACACCTAATAACGGTTTATCAGGATTAACTTTTTTTTCAGGTCTACCACGTCTCTTATGACCTATCAACTTTTCACTTGCATGACTTCCATCTTTATTAATATACTGTACACCCTGAGTTCTAATGTGCATAGGTTGAATAACTTTCAATTCACTATAAGTTCCACTATCATCGGGAATAGAATATATCTTTCCATCACACGGAATATATATTACGGCTTCACGATATTTAAATGCGAAGTTATACCCCGCAACATTTCTAACATACATATTTACCTCAATATATTAAATTACATAATGATTACAATATTATTTATATAAATTCACATAAAATAAAAAAGGACACTAACTTAATAGTGTCCTTTTCGTTCTATTCCGAACTTATCCTATTAGTAGCTTCTAGCACCAGGAATAAGTTTTGTTACATTCATGAAAGGAATCAATCTGTAGTAACGACCAGCTCCAAGAAGCGAATCAGTAATCGCATAACGGGACATAACGCCCACTCTTGGTGCAAAATCATCAGGAGAGATTGCTCTGTTCTGAAGACCCATGATATATGGTGAGAAAATAACACCAGCATCAGAAACTCCAGGACCTTTGTATCCAACAAGAGCATATGAACTTGTAGCATACTGATCACGGTATACATCAATGGTTCCATTGAGTTTACCGATAGCCGCCATAGTTGTACCAGGATTAACATTCTGTGAATAGTTAACAAACTGGTGACCTGCTGCCTGAAGAGCAGTAGCAATATCAGGAGACACGATAACAAAGTTACCAGGTCCACGTCTTGTGCTAATTGCAATTTCATTAGCTTGATAGATGATAGCAGAGATAACACTCATGAATCTTTCACCATTCCAACGACCATAATCATCACTTGCAGACACATCAACCGCAGGAATTATACGACCTTCTTTGGTTGAATCAGTAGCAACTCTCTTAAGAGAAGAAAGAAGTTCACGGTCAAGCTCAGCAGTAATTTCATACTGAAGTACATTTACCATTTCTCTTTCGATGTCAATACCATGCATTGCCTTGATGTCCTGAGCGGCTTCAAGAGAGAAGCTTGCTGCAAGTTTACGAGTCAATGCTTCGATAGCCTGTTGATCGATACGAAGACCAAGTTGATTCCATGCAGGTTCATTGCATCCTGTAAGACATGCAGTTCTGCTATCAGCAATCTGAAGAGCTTCACCAGCAGATGTCAAAAGACCTCTACCTGATGTACCAAACACATTAGCAGCAGATGTTGCATCTGTAAATTTAGTAAAGTTTGTATCTTTACCATCAGTTCCTACGCCAGGCTCACCTGTATATCCAGCATACTTGTCTACATTATCCCAAGCCGCTTCAACACCTGTTCCGCTTTTATTGTAAGTGAAACGAAGAGCATATGAGAGACCAACTGGGGTTGACATAGCCTGTACACCAACAACTTTGTTAGCGAAAAGGTCAGGGAAAGTTCTTCTCATAAGAGCAAGAGCAACCGGGCGGTATCTCCAGTCTCCACCTGTCCATCCAGAAGGTCCACCTGTACCAGCAGTTGCACCATCACTACCAAATGCACCATCTAATGCACCTGTAGTTGTTGCACCATCTGATTCTCCGAGAAAAATCTGGTTTCCGTTAAAATCTTTTCTCTCCTGGTTTTCAAGAAGAGTAGCAAGGTTTTCCTTCATGTAAGGATCTTCAATGCTCTTAATGCTCATGGGACCTTTAGCTTTTTCCCATTTGCGTACTAACTGTTCTTTATAATTCGACATTTTATGTCCTCCTATAATTTATTTGTTATTACAATAATCTGTTTGAAACGTCTACAATTGTTACAGGATCCTTAATAGTTTCCTTAACGATTGCCTTTTTTGTATTTCCTGGAACGACACCTTCATTTACCGAAACTACCTTTGATTTAACCGAAGTTTTAGCCATAGGTTTTTTGGTTTTAATGCTATCGCTCTCTTTGATAAGTTGAAGATAGTTATCAATATTCTTTTCTACTTCTTCGAAATCTTTAGACTTGAACATCCCAACAACTTTTTGTTTGTCAGATTTTTTAAGTCCATTTGTTTTTTCAGAAATCAAAAGATATACAGCACTCTGTTCCAACTTCGATTCAAGCTTAATATTCTTCTCTATTGATTCAGAAAGTTCACTCTTAATTTCTTCAATTCCTTTTGTCAGACTATTGATAGTAGACTGTGCTTTGGAATTAAGTTTAAGATGGTTATCACTAAATACCGCACGAATTCCTTCAACCACAGGCTGAAGTGTTTCATTGATAGCGACCTTCTCAAGCATTTCATCAGAGATTTGTTCACTGATTACATGGTCAAGATATGAGTCGAGTTTAGTAACAACTTTCTGTTCAAGAAGAGAAAGTTTCTTATCATAGCTTTCTACGAGTTTTGCTTTTTCATCAGTCAAACGTTTATCCACCTCTTTTGAAACATATTTCTCAGCAAGACTTTCATATTTTGTTTTCAACTCTTCTTCTTTAAGTTGAATCAAATCAGAAAGTTTAGCTTTGGTTTTTTCTTCGATCATGCTGTCAACAGCACTCTCAAATACTTTCAAATCTTCTGGTGTTAAAAGTTCCCTGATTTTCTGGGTAATGTTCTTCGACATAAGAAATTCCTCCTAAATCATATTCTTATAAAGTATTTATATTATTTTCTTCCCAAATTCAGACACTTTTTTAATTTATGTCTATTTTTGAAAAATTTTAGAAACTCATAAGTCCTTGTTTTTAAACTATTTAGATA